>ENA-ORLM01000086-ORLM01000086.1-human-gut-metagenome-genome-assembly--contig:-NODE-86-length-110910-cov-7.825269_pt1 | contig 110910 bp, 131 predicted proteins | sample MGYA00243063_ERZ508815 | MGnify/ENA primary metagenome ERZ508815 (study PRJEB26277, sample SAMN04329768) | human gut metagenome | biome: human-associated habitat | host: Homo sapiens | place: USA...
AGAAAATGTTTAAATTGGGATAATCCATTTAATTTATTTTTAAAAGAAGTGTCGCACTTGGATTGACAATTCATCATATAGAAAAAATAACACCTTAAAAGATTATTTTAAGGTGTTATTTTTTGTTTTATTATAAATTTTAAAATTTATAATAAAGTCGCATAGAATGAAACAGCAATTACAGTAACAATACCAGCTACAGCAATAGTTAAGCTACTGATAGCAGCTTCAATAGGGCCCATTTCAATTGCTTTTGCAGTTCCCATAGCATGAGCAGATGAACCAATTGCTACACCTTTAGCTACAGGTTCATAAATTTTAAATACTTTGCAGATATATTCAGCAGTCATATTGCCGAATACACCAGTGATGATGATAACAGCAATAGTGATAGTAACGATACCACCTAATTCTTCAGATATACCAATACCTATAGCAGTTGTGATAGATTTTGGTAAAAGTGTTACATATTCTGTATGACTAAAGCTAAATAAAATAGATAAAGCTAAAATACAACTCATACTAGTGATTACACCAGAAACGATACCAGCCATGATAGCTTTTACGTTTTTTTTCAATTCTTCTAGTTGTTCATATAAAGGAACAGCAAGACAGATTGTAGCTGGTGTTAATAAATAACCTAAATATTTAGCGCCTCGATTATATTCTTCATAATCAATATCGAAGGTTACTAAAAAAATGATTATAAGACCTATTGCTATTAACAAAGGATTGAAAATGGCAATTTTTAATTTACGTTTTATGCGCAAACCTATTTCATAGGCTAATAAGCTAATAATCAAACCAAATAAAGCTGAATTAAAGATAAGATCCTGTAACATTTAATTAGCAAGCTCCTTTTTTCTTCTTACTAGATACAATAATAAATTGTGTTATATGACCAGAAATAACCATTACAATAACAGTAGTTAAGCTTACTACTAAGGTCAAAGGAATTAATAAATCACGAATTACATTCCATGCATTTAAAAGTCCAACAGCAGCAGGAATGAACATGATAGGCATAGTTTCGATTAATAATTTACTAGCATCTTTGATAGCAGAGATATTTAGAATTTTGAATTTTAAAAGTAAAAGCATTAAAACTAAGCCATAAACACTAGAGGGAACAGGTAATGGAACGAGTTCCTTAAAAGTTTCAACGATAAAAGTTAAAGTTAAGATAATACCAAATTGTTCAAGTAATTTCACTTAAAGAACCGCCTTCCATTTTAATATTTCTTTATCAACTAAATCGTAATGGTGATTAATAGCTGCATAACCAGCTAATTCATTGCGATTGATGATGCAATTTAGAATTTCTTTGTGTGAATTGATAATTGTATTTTTTGTTTCAGCTGTAGCGCTGGAAAAAATATTATCAATTAATGTACAACATACATTAGAAAGTGCATTCATCATGCTAATCATTAATTTGTTTTGAGAGATATGTAAAATAATATCATGAAATAATTTGTCATAGTGGCTTTCACGATGACATTGCTCCATTTTTGTTACTACTTTTTGTAGCAATTTTATTTCTCTATCAGTGCATTTTGTAAAAACATGGCGAAAACATTCTAAGGCAATGGCACGTCTGATTTGATTGATTTCAGTAAAATTAGATTGCTCTAAAAGTAGCATGAAATTTATAGTGGCGGAGATATTGCCACTGATTTTATTAGATAAATAATTGCCAGAACCTTGACGGCTTTCAATAAAACCCATGCTTCCCATAATGCGAATTGCATCACGGATAGTATTGCGACTTAGAGAAAGTGTTTCAGATAATTTACGTTCAGTAGGGAGTTTATCACCAACACTGAGATTACCAGAAATGATTAATTCCTTGATATATTCTAAAACTAAGATATAACCTCTATCTTCCAAATGTGTACCCCTATCTATTTGAATAATTGGTAGTACCAATTATTATACATTAAATTATGTTGAAGTCAAGAGAAAAAATCGATAAAATCTGCATAAAAAAAGAAGCAACATATAGTTACTTCTTATAAACTTATTATTTAGTTGATTATATATTTAGTTTTTAATTTTTTAGTTAAGATTTTTGTTGAAGTCTGTTGATTTCGTTGAAAAGTGTATTATATTTTTGCGGAGATAGGCGTTTATTAAGTTTTTCTAGAAATATATCTAATTTATATTTATATTGAGCAAAATTTCTTAAATTGTTTTCATCTATAGATTTTATGGTGTTATGTGTTAATTTATAAATATTAATAAAAGCTGTTTGAATATCTGGGCTTAGATGCTTGAATAAATCATGGCTTTTATCATTGATTAGAAAATCTATATCTTGTTGAAATCTCAATAATTCATGGCGAGCGCCTATCATTAAAATTTCATTGCATTTAAACATATTCTTTTTAAATAAACCGATATAAGTTTGAAAATCTCTATTTTTAGTGATGCCAGCTTGAAGAAGTGACATAGATGAGATTTTTTGATGATAATCTTGCATTCGTGCTATATAAAAAAGCACTTCTTCCATTTGATAATCGCTTAAACTTTGTTTTTTTTGATAATAAGCAAAGTCTTTTTTAGTAGCATAGATGATTATTTGATAATGTTTTTTTAGATTTTGGAAATTTTTTCTAAATTTTATAAGCCAACGTAAAGATTTAAACATGTGATTACTCCTAAATTTTAATCATTTAATAAAAATTATAATAAAGTAAAATTATTTTTGTGATAAGTAATTAGTTTATCTTTTTGCATGCGTGATAATTCAGCAGACATAGCACTTCTTTCAACAGAAAGAAAATCTGCAAGTTCTTGTCTATTGAAAGGAATGGTAAAGGAATTACTATTGTTTTTTAAAGCTTCGCTAGATAGATAGGATAAGATTTTTTCACGAGTTGTTTTTTTGCTTAAATGGTCTATCTTTGTTGTTAATTGTATATTTTTTTTAGCTATGAGTAAAAGCATATTTTGAATAATTTTTGAATGAAAATTGCATGCAAATTGACAAGGTGAAGTTATTTTTTGATAGTTTAAAAACATAATTTCAGCTTTTTCAGCAGTTACAATGCTAAAACAATTATTGTTAATATTTGTGCAAACAAAACTTTCACCAAATAAATCGCCTGTTGAAAGCGTAGTGAGAATTGTTCGATTGCCCCAATAATCTTCTTTGATAATATTTACTCTACCTTTTAAAATTATACCTACTTCAACGAGTGGTTCGGAGGCTTTGAGTATATAAGAATTTTTCTCATAAGTTTTTATGTTCATCAAAAGGCATTTGAACATATTGATTAAATCCTTTGTATCAATACCAGAAAATAAAGCTGAGTTTTTGAGTATATCTAAATATTTTTGCATAAAACTACTCCTTTGTTGGAAAAACAACGTATATAATATTATACTAAATTATAAAATATTGTAAATAATTGTTTAATAGTTGATAATAAAGATGGTATAAGGTAAAATTATAATAATCAAAGTTTTAAGGAGCGATTGTGCATGTTTAATGAAGATTTTAAACAATACAAAGGTCACATTGTAAGAGTTATTTGTAATGATGGTAGAGAATATGTAGGAGAACCTACAATTTTTAGAGATCATGACGCTACATCTTTACCTGGTTCTGATTGTATTTCTTTTTATGAAAGCAATACATATCGTGTAGCAGACTTTTTCCGTGCTGAAATAAAAGATATTGTTGTTATTTGCAAACAAGAAGCGCAAGAAGCATAATTTAGTGAAATAAAAACCCGAAGACTTCTATTAATTTTATGTATATATTTTAATAGTAATCTTCGGGTCTTTGTCTAATTAAAGGAGATTTTTTATGAAAACTTTAGGTTATTATAATGGAAAATATGATGAAATTGATAAAATAATGATACCTATGTCAGATCGTTCCCATTGGTTTGGCGATGGTGTATATGATGCCACTTGCGCTAGAAATTATAAAATCATGGCTATTGATGAACATGTTGATAGATTTTTTAATAGCGCTAGATTATTAAATATCAATTTAGGATTTACTAAAGAGTATTTAAAAGGTTTATTGAATGAATTAGTACAAAAATTAGATGATGATGAATTGTTTGTATATTGGCAAGCTACTCGTGGTGGCAACGGTCTTAGAAGTCATAATTATGATAAAGAGCAAAAAGCTAATTTATGGATAACAATTTGCCCAGAAGAAATAACAGATAAAGATAAAGAATATAAATTGACTTCTATGGAAGATACAAGATTTTTACATTGTAATATTAAGACTTTGAATTTAATTCCTAGTGTAGTAGCTTATCAGCATGCTAAGGAAAATAATTGTGATGAAACTGTATTTCATCGCGGTGATATAGTTACAGAATGTGCTCATAGTAATGTGCATATAATTAAAGATAAAAAATTCATCACTCATCCTGCTGATGAATATATTTTACCTGGTATTGCTAGGGCACATTTATTAAAAGCATGTAAAGCATTGAATATTGAAATAGAAGAAAGACCTTTTACAGTAGATGAATTAATCAATGCTGATGAAGTAATTGTAAGTAGTTCTGGTGATTTATGTATTCGTGCTACAGAATTTGAAGGAAAAGCTGTAGGTAAAAAAGATAATGATACTTTCAATAGATTGAAAGAGTATATTTATCAAGAATGGTTAGAATGTACTAAAAAATAAAATTGAATAGATTTAAAAATTGTTCATAAAACGTTTGACAATGAGAATTGTTTTCAATATAATTATTTATGTAATTTTTAAAAGAGAGTCTAGAACTCCATAGAATATATTTTTAAATAAAATTTTTGTGTGTATTTATTTTTATTTAGAGCATAGGAAAATTTTATTTTGGATTTATTCTATGGAGTTTTATCTTTTTAATGAAGATTATTATTTAGAGAAAGGTGCGTTTAAATTGGATTTTATTATTAGTGCATTAGAATTATTTCATCATGGTGGTTGGGTGATGTATCCGCTTTTAGCTTGTTCTATTTTAGTTGTTGCTATTGGTATTGAGCGTTTTATTTATTATAAGAGGACTTGTGGCGATAATAAAGATATGGCTCAACAAATTTTAGCTTTAGCTAAAGAGCGTAATTGGCAAGAAACAGAAAAAGTATGTGCTAATAATCGTTGCTTTGTCAGTGATGTATTGGCGATAGGCTTAAAATATCGTGAGTGTCCCATGTCAATGAAGGAAAGTTTTGAGGAATATATTTCTGTTAGAGCAAATGGTTTAAAACGAAATTTAAATTATTTAGATACTATTGTTACAATGGCTCCGCTGTTAGGTTTATTAGGCACGGTGGTGGGGATGATTAGTTCTTTTAACGTATTAGATGTTGCTGGTGATAATCCTGCATTAATCACTGGTGGTGTAGGTGAGGCGTTAATCGCAACTGCTACTGGTCTTTGTGTAGCCGTGCTAGCCTTGATTGTGCATAGTTATTTTAGCAATCGCTTAGATAGTGTTTTAACTGATGTAGAAAATGTTTGTACTGTAGTGATTAGTAAGGCAAGAGGTAAATAATAATGAATATACGTAGTAATCGCGTGGCAAGACCACCACGATTGATGATTATACCGATGATTGATATTATATTTTTCTTGATGGTGTTTTTCTTATTTAGCACTTTGCAAATGGTTTATCAAAAATCTATGCCTGTGAATTTGCCAGTAGCATCTTCTAGTCATCAAGAAGCACCAAAGCCAGTGGCTATCACACTAATGAAAGATGGCACAATCAGTATAGGTGATACTGTGGTGAGTATTGAAGAAATAAAACCACGAGTTGAACAATTAGCTGATAAGGCAGATACTCCTGTGATTTTAAGAGCTGATGAGAATGTAGAACATGGAAAAGTAATCAAAGTGATGGATGAAATCAAAAGTGCAGGTGTAACAAAATTATCCATAGCTACTCAGGAGAAATAATCAATGAAAAAACATATTTGGAAAAAATCTTTTTCAATATCATTTGTTTTTCATTTTATAGTAGTCATAACCATTGGTGCTATGGTAGCAGGCTTTCATCAGGAGATACAAAGACCAAAAGAAGAATTGATTACAGTCAATCTAGCGGACACACCAGAACAGATAGCAAAAGCTCAAGAAAAATCATCATTTAATTCATTTAGTAGAGATATAGAAAATATTTTTAAGCATAATAGTGATAATGATAATCAAAATATTGAAAATAAAAATAATGAAGTAAATGAAAATAAAGATATAAAACAAATAAATAATGTAGAAAATAAACAGATTGAAAAAGATGAAATTAGTGCAGAAGATGGAATTTTACCAGCTTCCAATAATATGACAAATACAATATCAGAAGATGATACGCAAGCAATTAGTGGCGGTATTGGTCAGGGAGATGGTGAGAATTTTTCTGGTAGCGAAAATAAAAATAGTGGCAGTGGAAGTGGTGGCACAATAGAAGGTATGGCTGGTGGCGATAATGAAAAAGCTAATGGCAGAGCAAATGTTACCGAAGATAGATATAGTGTAGCAAGTAGATTTGCTCAAGCTGTGGAAAATCATAAATCTTATCCTTATGCATCTGTTAGATTAAATCAGCAAGGTACAGTAATTATCAATGTAACTATTGATGCAAGTGGAAATTTAATCAGTGCAGGTGTAGTTTCTAGCGTTAATGGGAATTTAGATAAGGCTGCCTTAAATGCAGTATATAGTGCATGTCCATTTGGTCATAGTTTAGGTGAAAGTATTAGTATGAATGTTCCTGTTAATTTTTATTTGAATTGATATTGAGAAAAGAGCTGTTTTTGATGCAAGAAGTTATGTTAAAACAAGAAGAAATCGAAAATATTATTATAGATGATGAAAAAAGGACGAAAAGAAAACGTTAACTAAATTACCAGAACATAGATGTAAGCGATGTAATAGATTGCTTTTTTATGGAAAAGTTAAATATGTAGAAATAAAATGCCCTAAATGTAGTTGTATAAGTAAAATTGGCAAAGATGTAAATAAAATTTGTATAAAAAGTTGATTGAAAAATAAAGAGGTGAAAATATGAGTGGCTATTTGAGAAAAGTAATCTTTGGAATTATTTGTTTGATAGCTATTGGCGGATTGTTTTTAGGCTTTCGCTCACATGAAGAAGATACAAATAATATCAGCTCAACAAGAGTCGTTACAGATAGCACAGGTAGAGAGGTAACAATACCAACACATCCTAAACGTGTAGTATTATTAAATGCTTCTCATTTAGATTTATATTATTATGCTGGCGGTAAAGAGACTAATACGATAGTGGGAAAACCTACTTCAGAAGCTTTGAGTGATGAAGTCAAAGAAGGAACAAAAAATATAGAGCAAATCGGTGTAATTCATAATCCTAGTGTAGAAACTATTTTGAAATTACAACCTGATATAGTAATTGGTGTAAATGTACCTTTTCATCAGCAATTAATTCCTACTTTAGAGAAAGCTAATATTCCTGTGTTGATTAAATCTTTAGACACATATGAAGATGTGATATCCACTTTAGGTTTTTATGGAGAATTAACAGGAGAAGAAGAAATTGCTCAAGCAAAAATCAAAGAAATAGAAGTTGATTATGAAAAAGCGATTGCTAGAGCAGAAAATAAAACAGCTCCAAGAAGTTTGATAATTTGGGGCACAACAGATAGTTTTAGCATGGCAACAAGTAAATCATTTACAGGAGATTTATTAAAACGATTAGGTGGTAATAATATAGCAGATAATGTGGATTCTGTAGCAAAAGACAGTGGATATGTTCCATTAGGAATGGAATATATTGCTACACAAGATCCAGAGGCGATATTTGTAGTAACTCATGGTGATGTGGAGGCAGTAAAAAATAGTATAGATGAAAATTTAGGGCAAAATCCTTTGTGGCAAGATATATCTGCTGTGAAAAATAATAGAGTATATGTATTACCATATCAGTTATTTGCTGTAAATCCTGGTACTAATATAGCTAAAGCGATAAATATATTGGCAGATGATTTATATTTACAAGAATAAAAAATATGAGGTATGGTAATGGCTATTGCTAGTATAAGTGAAAAGATAAGAGATCCTAGAAGTAAAAAACGCAATTTAGTGATGTTTTTGGGATTAATTTTGTTGGTAGCAGTTTTATTTATCAGCATGATTATAGGTACAGCAAATACATCATTTAGCGATTTATATAATGTGTTTGTAGGTGTTCAAAATACAGAAAGTTATAGAATTTTATATCACATTCGCATTCCTAGAGTGCTTACAGCAATGTTTGCTGGTATAAATTTAGCTATTGCAGGCTGTATATTACAAGGTGTATTGAAAAATCCATTGGCAGATCCAGGTATTATTGGGGTATCAGCAGGGGCTGGTCTTGCTGCTATGGTAGTCATGATTGTTTTACCTGAATATACGAATATGGTGCCAATCGTAGCTTTTGTGGGAGCGATGGTAGCGACTTTAATTTTATTTGCACTGGCATGGGAAGAGGGTATTCAGCCACTTAAATTGATTTTAGCTGGTGTGGCAGTTTCAGCATTTTTTGCTGGCGGTATGACATGTTTGATGGTATTTTTCTCCGATAAAATTCAAGGTACAGTAAATTGGATGGCAGGTGGTTTTTCAGGTGCTTCATGGAAGCATGTAACTATGATTTTGCCATATACTATCATTGGTTTAGTAGGTGTGAGTATCAGTAGTAAATTGTTAAACGCTTTGCAATTAGGTGATGATGTAGCAAAAAGTTTGGGAACACGAGTGGAAGCTACAAGATTTTTCCTCGTTACGTTGGCGGCTTTATTAGCTGCTTCTGCTGTAAGTGTGGCAGGTATGCTCACATTTGTTGGTCTTATAGTGCCACATATGATGCGTTTAGTAGTGGGTTCTGATTTTAACTATGTATTGCCAAGTTCAGCTATTTTTGGTGGAATTTTACTGATTGTAGCGGATACAGTGGCAAGGACTGCTTTTAGTCCTATAGAGGTGCCTGTAGGTGTATTTATGTCATTTATTGGTGCACCGTTTTTCCTTTATTTATTGAAAAGGGGAATGCAAAAGAGATGATTTTACAAGCAGATAAACTTACATTGCAATATGGGCAAAAAATCATTGCTGATAAATTGAATTTCAAGGTAGATAAATCAGAGATAATAAGTATTATTGGGCCAAATGGTTCAGGAAAATCCACATTATTAAAATCTTTAGGTAGATTATTAAAGCCTACACATGGGACTGTTTTATTAGAAGGAAAAGACATTCAAAAAATGAAACCTGGTGATATAGCACGCAAAATGTCAATATTGCCACAATCTTCAACGGCTCCAATGGATATGACTGTTTATGATTTAGTCTGTTATGGTAGAATGCCACATCAGTCTTTAGAACAAAATGGACAAAAACATTTAGTTTGTTTCCCTTATGATGTAAAACAAGGGGAGAAAAATTAGTGCAGGTTTTAAGTTTAAATAAGATAAATAAACAAATTAAGGATAAAATTATTTTAAAAGATATAAGTTTCACACTTGAAGAAGGCGAGATATTGGGGCTTTTAGGCCCTAATGGTGCTGGTAAAACGAGTATGATGAAGATAATATCTGGTTTAAGTAGAGCAAATTCAGGTAAGCTTGAGATTTTAGGGATTGATGTTGATAAAGAAAGGGCAAAGATAAAGTCTCAGCTAGGTTTTGTCATGCAGGATAATAATATGGAAAGAGAATTTTCCGTTAAAGAAGCTTTGCTATATTATGCTCGTTTGTATAAGGTGAAAAATTATAAATATGAAGTGGAAAAAATAATATCTCAATTTGAAATGAATACTTGGCAAGATAAAAAGATTGAGAAATTATCTGGCGGTATGGCTAGAAAAGCAATGATTGCTAGAGCTTTATTAGTAAAGCCTAAAATCTTATTGTTAGATGAACCAAGTGTGGGATTAGATCCTGATGTGAGATATGATATTTGGCAAGAAATAAAAAAATTAAAAAATATGGGGATAAGTGTAATTATCACTACTCATTATATGGAAGAAGCTGAATATCTTTGTGATAAAATCGCTATTTTAAAACAAGGAGAATTATTGGCGATAGATGAAGTAGAAAAAATAAAGCAGATAATGCAAAAAGATGAAAATGAAGATATAACTTTAGAAAAAGCTTTTTTACGATTTATCGGTAAGGAGGCTTATTGATTTTGAATTTTTTAGCAGTATATATGCGTGAAATGGCACTTTTGCAAAAGAAGATGGGAAAATTAGGATATATTTTCTCAGCGGTGATGTTTCCGATAATTTATTTATTTGCCTTTGGCATGGGGATTGGACCTGTAATGAATAATATCCATGGTGGTTATTTACCTTTTTTGGCAAAGGGAATGCTATCGATAACAGTCATGATGAATGCTTTTCAACAGACATCATTATCAGTGAGTGTGGGGAGATTTTATTTTAAAACATTCCAGACATTATTATTGAGTCCGATTTCGGCTTTTCAAGTTATATTAGGCATTACTTTGGCTGGAGTTACTCGTGGCTTTATAGCTGGAGGTATTATCTATATCATAGCTATGGTATTTTTTGATGTGCCGATGTTGAGCCTTTGGGGATTTCTAGGGATTTTATTATCTGCCTTTTGCTTTGGTATTTTAGGGATTGCCATAGGTCTTTGGATCAAAAATCCAGATGCATTATCTTCAGTGATAAATTTTATAATTACACCAATGACTTTCTTCTGTGGTACATTTTTTCCGTTGTATAATTTGCCGGATTGGTTGCAGATTGTAGTGGGGATTTTGCCATTGACTTTAGCGAATAATTTATTGCGTACAGAAGTATTTAGTATGTATAGTTTGTTAGATATGATTTATTTAATAATTATCACATTAATCTTGTTGGTAATTAGTAGACATCAATTAAAAAATTATAATGAATAATCTAATTGATATAAAATAAAAGTTTTAAATTTTAGTGTGTTTAAGATAAATTTAGACTATAATTTGAGTAAAGATATATTTTTTATAGAAAAGAAGGAGATAAAAAATGAAATCAATAGTAGTTTATTCTAGTTTAACAGGTAATACAAAAATGGTAGGAGAAGCTATTGCCGAAGTTTTAGCTCCGAATTGTGATATTTATAAAGTAGAAGATAATCCTGATATTACAGGTTATGATTTAGTTGTTGTAGGTTTTTGGGTGGACAAAGGAACAGCTGATGCAAAATCCAGTAAATTTTTGAAATCTATTCGCAATAGTAAAGTGGCTGTATATGCTACGCTAGGAGCTGAACCAGATTCAGAACATGCAAAAACTAGCTTGCAAAATGGTATAGATATGTTAGATAGTTCTAATGAGGTTATGGGGAGATTTATCTGCCAAGGAAAGATTGATCCTAAATTATTAGAGGCGATGAAAAAAATGTTTGGCACGAAAGTTTCTAAAGAAAATTTTCACGCAGTAAATGAAAAACGTTTAGAACGTCATCGCAAAGCTAGTACACACCCTGATGAGCAAGATTTGGCTAATGCAAAGAAAGTATTTAGTGAGATTAAAGCAAAAATGAGTGGTGAAATGAATTTATGAGCAAAATAAGAGAAATATTAGATAATCTATCAACTGAACAATATAAGATGATGATAGGGGAAAAATCTTGTCAGCCTTTGACGGAGACTTTTAGTAAAAAAAGAGTAGTTCATCCAGGGGCAAATGGACAGATGGTACCACCTGTAAAACAGCAAGAAATTTGGCTTGAATATATGAAAAGAAAAGGAGATAAAAGTAAAAAGAAAGCAGTATATATACACATTCCTTTTTGCAGTCAAATTTGTCTATACTGTGGTTTTTTCCAAAATTATTCTAATGAAGAACGCGAAACTATGTATGTAGATAGATTAATCAAGCAATTATTAATGGCAAAAGAATATAAATATGTACAAGATAGTGTTATCAATGCTGTATTTTTTGGTGGTGGAACACCATCTACATTATCACCATATAATGCAGATAGATTATTAAAAACTATGAATGAAGTATTGCCACTTGCTAATGATTGCGAAATAACTATGGAAGCTCGCGTGCATGATTTAGTTGATGAAAAATTGCAAGTATGGTTTAAACATGGTGTAAATCGCATATCTGTGGGTGTACAATCTTTTGATACAGCTATTCGTCAAAGTATGGGACGCAAAGATGATAAAGAAACTGTTATTGAAAATCTCAAACGAGCTGCAAGTTATAATCAAGCAGTATTAATCATAGATTTGATTTATGGGTTATCTGCTCAAGATGTGGATAACTTTGTAAATGATTTAAAAATAGCAGATAGTTTGCCAATTGATGGTATGGATTTATATCAATTAAATGTATTTGAACAATCTGCATTAAAAAAAGCGATAGATAATGGCAAAATACCACCTGCGGCAACGACAAAACAGCAGGCAAAATATTTAGAAACAGCTATTTTATATTTAGATGAATTAGGTTATAAGCGATTGAGTGTTTGTCATTGGGCAAAAACAAATCGTGAACGCAGTATGTATAATACTTTGGCAAAATCAGGAGCTGATGTGATACCATTTGGTTCAGGGGCTGGCGGTTTTGTAGGAGATATTTCTATGTTTTTAAATAGAGATTTACAGCGTTATATGAATGCTATTGATGAAGGAAAATGGCCATTGATGGTTTTAACAAAAGAAGCAGAAGGCAAAGTTTTATTTAAGGATATTCAAGCACAGACTGAAAATTGTATGGTAAATATACAAAAATTAGCTCAAGTATATAGTGAAGAACTTTTACAATTAGAAGAAGTACTCAATATTTGGGTGGAATATGGCTTATTTGAAAAATGTGGCCATACTTATAAAATGACGATTGCTGGTCAATTTTGGCAAAATAATATCACACAGACAATAATAGAACTTACACAACAATTATTGATGGGCAAAAAATCTTTTGAAGTTCAGCCAATAGCAGCACAAGGTTAAATGCATAAATAAAATAAGGTAGTTATGATTAATTTTGATAACTGCCTTATTTTTTAAAGCTTGAATGATAATGATTATTATTAATAAAACTTAATTTTATAATAAAGGAGACGAGCAATGCTAACAAAAAAACGTAAATCTACACTTTTAACTTTATCTATATTGATGGGATTGACAAGTTGCACGCAAGCTAGTGAAGTAATCCAAACACCAGATGTAGTGGTAACAGCTACGAAAACTCAACAAGAAGTGAAAGCTGTACCGAATGCTGTAGAAGTCATCACTAGTGAAGATATTGAACAATTAGGAGCAACAGATATTTATTCTGCTTTGAAACTGGCAACAAATGTTGATGTTTCTCAAATCGGTGCAGGTCATAGATTGATGGTTCGTGGGAAAAATGCAGGTGCTTTAGTATTATTAGATGGCAGAAGAATGTCAAATGAATATTCATCAATGACTAGGGGAGCTTTTGATTTAGATAAAATAAATTTATCTAGTGTAGAACGCATTGAGATTGTTAGAGGTGCAGCCTCCGCTCAATATGGTGCAGATGCTGAAAGTGGAGTAATCAATATTATTACGAAAAAATCCAAAGAACAATCTGTAACTGTAGGAGCAAATACAGGAACTGATGTCATGAATAATTATTATCGTTTTGATTTAGGTCAGCAAGGTAAATTCAATGGTGTAGTGAATGCTAATTTTGCTAAATATCGTAAACGTGAATTTGTCGGTGGCACAGGGACGAATTATTTTGGCCCTAGAACAAATTATGATTTTAGTGGAACGTATGCATTTGATGATAGTAATAATTTAGATTTTTATATAGGTTATTATGATGAAAAATCAAAGAAAATAACAGATTATTCTTCTATGGGAATGGGCAAAAGTTCCACAAATTATGATAAGACAAATCAAGATTATAGTATAGCTTATAATGGAAAAGGCGATAATAGTAATTATATGATTAGAGCTTATTATAATCGATATGATAAGGAAGAATATAAAGGCAGTAAAAATAATGGTTATAAGCAAAATACATTTGATACTTTAGGTATTGAAGCTAAAAATACAGTACAAGCAGGAGATGAGCATTTATTAACTTATGGTGTTGAATATAAAAATATAGGTGTAGAAGGTCCAATCTTAGCTTTAGGTGAAGGTAATAGCAAGGACAATTCTGCTTATGCTGGATATATTCAAGATGAATGGTTTATAAATGATAAAATTTTATTTATTCCAGCAGTAAGATATGACCATGATGAACAATTTGGCGGAAAAACAACACCAAAATTAGGTGCAACTTATTTTCTAAGTGATAATAGTCGTATAAAAGCTAATTGGAGTAAATCATGGAGAGCTCCGAATTTAGTGGAATTATATGCTGGGCAAGATCATGGTTTTACTACGATATATGGAAATCCAGATTTGAAACCAGAAGAAGCTACTACATGGGAACTAGGTTTTGAAGCTGAAAAAGATAATAATTGGTTGAAATTAAATTATTTTAATAGTAAATACGATAATTTAATAACATATGATAAGGTAAATGGAAAAAATACATTTATCAATGCTCAAGATGCCAAAACTGATGGCGTAGAATTTGAAGTAGGTCGTCAATTCAATGACAATTGGTCTATTAGAGCGACTAGTAATTGGCTTAATGCTAAAGATAGTGATGGGGAAAAAGTATCTGCGACAGCTGATAATATTTCCACTTTGGAATTGGATTATGATGATAATGATATTAATGGATATAGTGCTAAGCTTTGGAATTCTTGGATAAGTAATTATCATTATGCTAATGAAAATTATGATTATAATACTTTAAATTTTGTAGTAAATAAAAAATTCGCTTTTGATGATGGTCGAAATGGACGAATTTATGCAGGTGTAGATAATATTGGAGATAAAAAAATAGGAGATATTTATTTAGAAGGTAGAATTTGGCGTGTAGGAGCAGAGATTACTTTTTAAATAAAAAATATTCATAGCTAAAGAAAAGCAAATAATACGTTTAATCTGTTTATATTAATGATAATGATTATTGTTAATATAAACAATTACATACAAAGGAGTTAATATAATGAGATTATCTACAAAAAAACAACAAACTTTATTGACTTTATCAGTGTTATTAGGTTTATCAAGTCCAGTATATGCACAAGATATACAAAATAATGACGTGATAGTTACACCAGATGTAGTAGTTACAGCTACACGAACTCAAGAGGAAGTAAAAGCTGTGCCGCAAACTGTAGAAGTAATTACTAAAGAAGATATTGAACAATTAGGAGCAACAGATGTTTATTCTGCACTTCGTTTGGCAGCTAATGTAGATGTAACTTCAGCAGGTATGGCAGGTCATAATGTGATGATTCGTGGAATGAGTACAAATCATACTTTAATTTTAATAGATGGTAAAAGATTTGCTGGAGAAGATACAAGTGCCACACAAAACGTTTATGCCTTAGGTCGCTTGAGTCTGTCAAATATTGAACGTATTGAAATTGTGCGTGGCAGTGCTTCAGCACAATATGGTTCAGATGCTTTAGGTGGAGTAATTAATATCATCACTAAAAAATCAAAAGAGCCATCAGTTATGGTAGGTCTTTCTACAGGATCAGAAGCTATAAATAATTATTATCATATAGATTTTGGTAAACAGGGAAATTTCAGTTCTACTTTTGATATGCGTTTTAGTGATATACGCAAAAATATGCAAGCTGGAGATGAAGGCAGTAATTATTATGGTCCTATTCAAGATTTTAATTTTGCTGGAACATGGGATTTAGGCAATGATAAAGAAATTGATTTAACACTTGGCTATTATAATGAACATACAAAAGCAGATTATGCTGATAAATATACATCAACAGGCGTTTTTCAAACTAGTAAGGATAAAAAAGAATGGTATGATTATAGAAGATATGATTATAGTTTAGGTTATAGTGGCAAAACTGATAATAGTGATTATATGATTAGGACTTTTTATAGTAGATTAGATAAAGAGAATAATTTATATAATTATCGTGATAATTTTCCAGGACCAATGGAAAATATTTTGGGTTCAATGTATCCAAAATATGATTGGGATAAATCCACTTATACGCTTTGGGGCATAGAAGGTAAGAATACTATACAATTAAATGATAATCATCTTTTGACATTTGGCGGCGAATATCGTCAAAATAAAGTCGAAGGTACTCGTTTGGGTGATGGAGGTGATAATGTACATCAAGTAAGTCAGTCAGGTAATGGTTATAATAGTCCAAAATCTTATTCAGATAAAGATATTACAAATTATGCAGGGTATATCCAAGATGAATGGCAAGTAAATGATAAATTATTAGTAATTCCATCTATACGTTATGACCATAATAGTTCTTTTGGTGGGGAAGTTACACCAAAAATAGGTGCGACATATTTTATCAGTGATAATAGTCGCATTAAGGCTAATTGGGGTAAAGGTTTCAAAGCTCCAACTATTAGTGAATTGTATATGGCAATGCATCGTGCAATGGGTGGGCAAACTGTCAATGTTTATGGTAATCCAGATTTAAAACCAGAAAAATCTACTTCATGGGATATCAGTTTTGAAGCTGAAAAAGATAATAATTTTGGTAAATTAACATATTTCAATAATGATGTTAAAAATTTAATCACTACAAAACAAATAGGTAGTAGTTATTATGATCAGAGTTATGTAAATGTAGATGAAGCTGAAATTGATGGTGTGGAAATGGAAATTGGTCGTAATTTAGACGATAAATGGACAATAAAAGCAACAAGTAACTGGCTTGATGCAACAGATAAAGTGAGTGGTGATCGTTTAGATAATAGAGCAAGAAATATGACTACATTGCAATTATTATATGATGACCATGATGATTGGGGATATAGTGCGATTTTATGGCAACAATGGGCTAATAAATACCATTGTGATGATAATGATTATAATTTCACTACAACTAATTTTGTACTCAATAAAAAATTTGGTGAAGGAAATAGAGTTTATGCAGGTGTAGATAATATTTTTGACAAAAAGATTAGTGATATTGGTTTAGATGGTATGATTTGGCGTTTGGGTGCAGAATGGACTTTCTAAAATAATAAGATAAATTAAATAAAGTAGCAGGGTAAAATCTTGCTACTTTGTTTTATTTAATAAATGATTTTTTATTAAAAGGAGATGGTATTTTGAAAAAGTTTTGGCAGATAATTGCTTGTAGTGGGCTAGTATTGACTAGTTGCTTAGGAGGTATGGCTCAAGCACAAGATGAAAAATCTGACGTAGAGTATTATTATCAAGGGGAAAAAATTAATTTAGATAAAGCGGTGAGCATTTCTCAAAATTATGATGTAGTATTTTTTGATGAATATCACGACCAAAAATCTATTCATGAAGCAGAATTATCATTTTTCCAAGAGATGTATAAACAAAATAAAGATATGATATTATCTATGGAAATGTTTGAGAGAGATGTTCAGCCAGTAATGGATAAATATTTGAATGATGAAATAACAGAAATAGAATTTATAAATAATTCTCGTCCATGGGAGAATTATCAAACAGATTATAAACCATTGGTAGAATTTGCTAAAGAAAAAGATATGTATGTTTTAGCATCAAATATTCCACGAAGAATAGCTAATCAATATACAAAAGTAGGTGATTTAGCTTTAATTGAAGATAAAGATAAAATTTATTTGCCGAAAAAACATTTAGTAGAATATGAAAGATATTATGATAAATTCAAAAATTATATGTCTATGGGTGATGGTCAAAGTCATATGATGATGACACCAGAAAGGATAGAAGCTTTCTATAAAGCTCAATGCTTAAAAGATGATACCATGGCGGAAAGTATTGTTGAATTTTTAAAAGAACATAAAGATACAAAAGTCCTCCATGTACAAGGAAGTTTTCATGGTGATGAACATTTAGGCGTGGTAGAAAAAGTAAATAAACTAAATCCTAGCATAAAGACTGTAGTTATAACACCTATTGAGGCTAAAGACTATGAGAAAATGAAGCATAATTATGGTGAGGATACTATAATTATGACTTTTGTGAGAAAATAATATTCGTATATTTATTTATAAAAGTGCCTGTTTTATGCAGGTACTTTTTTATTGTTGCCATTTTGTTGCCGTTTTTATTTGATTTTTAGGATGTAGTTTATCATAAATATTTATTTGCACAATAACAAGCTTTGTATTGCAAAATCTATGTAATATATTATATTAAGTATAGACGAAATCAAACTCATGATGACGCACAAAAGCCTTAGGAAGGGTCAGTTCCTAAGGCTTTTTTCATTGTTATACTATTGCTAGAGAGTGAATTCAAATACAACATTTGTTAAAGTTAAATCTTGGAGGAATTTATAATGGCCAAAAGAGAAAACGGATTCAAATACAACATTTGTTAAAGTTAAATAGCTGTACAAGCTTTATTAGAACAAATTGAAATTAAATTCAAATACAACATTTGTTAAAGTTAAATGCTGTTAGAGTTAGTAAAAATTTACAAGGTTTATTATTCAAATACAACATTTGTTAAAGTTAAATATAAAAACAGTCGCAATAAAGAAAGGAAGATGAATAATTCAAATACAACATTTGTTAAAGTTAAATCGACAAATTCGCCGTCTGATATCAACAAATTACAAATTCAAATACAACATTTGTTAAAGTTAAATTTAATGTTATCGTAAATATTTTCGTCATTAACAAATTCAAATACAACATTTGTTAAAGTTAAATTAATAATAACGTTGCAGTAGTTGGTGCATCTGCAAGATTCAAATACAACATTTGTTAAAGTTAAATTTTTATGATTTTGACTTATGTGATTATTCACGATACATTCAAATACAACATTTGTTAAAGTTAAATTACAGGTACAATGAACTGGACAGGCGGTCTTACCGAATTCAAATACAACATTTGTTAAAGTTAAATCAAATGAATTGCAACACGCAGGTATGAGCAAGTTATTCAAATACAACATTTGTTAAAGTTAAATATGGTATTTAGAGCTGACGGCTCCGAAGAAGGATTATTCAAATACAACATTTGTTAAAGTTAAATGAGGGTTTATAATGATAAAAGCTTATGCTTGGCACAAATTCAAATACAACATTTGTTAAAGTTAAATTATTATTAAATATGCACTTCGATTTGGCAGAAAAGAATTCAAATACAACATTTGGTAAATATATATCTTGATAAATAAGGCTATAATGATAGTTTTGTTTACTACCAGTTAGTTACTCATCAGTTTTTATAGAATATACTATATTTGTAAAATACTTATTAAATGAAAATAATATTTTAAAAATAGAACAATGATATATAGAATATATTGCTTTTCTTTCGCTTAATTATAACAATTACAAAAGCTATTACAAGGATAAACGTTGCAGCGTAAAGCTGTCCTTGTAATAGCTTTTTTCATTGTTATAAAAACGTGCGAAAAGCGACAAAAAAAGTCGCTTAGAAAGGAAGATAAATATGAAACAAGTAAATATTTTATTGAAATCTAATGGAGAATTAAAACGTATAATTACTGATAAGAAAATGTCTGTAAATGAATATACTGATATTTTAAACTGTGATTATATAGACATAAAAGGATTAAAACTAGATGAGTTAAATTTAAATATAAGTCTAGTATTTGATGATGAATTTTTATTTACAGATAAAGCTATTAATAAAAAAGCTTCAGTATTATTTGGATATAAACAGCATGAAGAAGTTTTATGTGGAGATGTATTAGTTCAAAAAGACATAGAAACACCAGAGGGAATAATTGCAGTAGGTTTTAATGAAGAAGAAGCAACAGTAATAGAAGCATATATAGAAAATTTAAAATATGAACATATTAAATTTATAAAACAAGAACCTTGTGCAAAATTTATACCATTTTAATATTAGATGTAGATATAGAAGGTATAACCTTCTATATCTACAAAAGGAGAAATAAAATAATGTTAGATATAAATACCATAGATAGTGATATTTCTAAAATTGATGTAATGCAATTACAACGAATGATTTCTATGGAAAATAAAATATTTGAAGATATGTATAGGTTAATACTTTATGATAATAGTCAACCTAATGCAGAAAATAATAATGTTGTAAAAGCATATTTGCAATCACAGATAAAAGCATTAAATCATATAGAAAAATTGATAAATAAGTATCAATCAGTTTTAGATGAATTGAATAAACCGACTAAGATAGTAGAAAAAGATAATACTAAATCTAATTGTACAAAAGAAAATAAAGATGAATTTTCATTATTTGAAGAAGTGGAGGAAAAACAATGAAAATATATGGCGTAGGACGAGTTGCTAAAGATTTTGAAATAGATTATAGCCCCAAAGGGATATGTATTTTGAAATTTCCTTTTGCTGAAAATATATTTGATAGAAAAACTAAAGAAAAGAAAGCTCAATACTATAATGTAGTAGTGTTTGGTAGGCTTGCTGAAATAATGGGAGATTTAGGTATACAAAAAGGCGATAAAATGCAGATTGAAGGGAATATCAATATCAGTGAATACACAGATAAAGAAGGTAAGAAAAAATATTATACACAAATTATCCTAAATAATTTTGAATTGTGTTCTACAAAAAACAAACAGATTGATAAAAAATAAATGAGAGGAGTTATCTCCTCTCACTAAAAAGGTGGTATCGTATATGAAAATTATTGCAGAAACTAAAATAGGTTCAAGAGAAAAGTATTATAATTATCATAATAATGGAGTAGCTGGTATTTTTATTAATAAAGATAGTGCTGTATGTAGATATTGTAGTAGTGTATTTCAGTTTAATTCTATGTGCCATTATGAAGCTATAGAAGAAATATCTTGTCCTATATGCGGTAGACATTATAAAAAGAGTGAAATAATGTTTAGTGGTGCATATGATAGTTATTTGCCTTATGTTACAGTTTTTAAAATTTTAGAGATGAAAACTAAGATTAAATTGAAAATCTGTTATACAGCAATACAAATAAAAGATATTCAAAGCTATCCTAATGTCTATGATATAAAAGAAGTTTTTACATTTGATATAAAAAATAGTGATGTAATCTGGGAAAAGTCCAAAGATAATAAACTAATTGAGAAAAGAGAAATAGGATATATTACAGATTATGAACAGTTAAGAGAACATTCAGCGTTATGGTTCTTTCATATAAGACATAATATAAAATCTGGTTTAAGTTTAAATAGTCTTTTAAAGATACTAAGAGATACAATTCAGAAAAAAGAAAATATAATCCATAATTATACTAAAAAATCATTGTATGTTGATAATGTGGATTTAAAGCATAAACTCTTTGCTAATGTATTAAATTTAGCCCACAAGGTAAGATTTTGGGATAGTGAGAATATTATCTACAATCGTAATTTTTTACGTAATAAGAGTTTGCTTTTAGATAACTTTGTAGATGTTAATTTTGAAAAAAGTATCTATATACTAATGGTAACAAAGAATATATCTTACCATAGAGCTTGTTTTGAATATTTATCTTTGCCATATACAAAAACTGTTTTAAAGAATTTTTCCTATGATAATATATTTTTACTTAAATTGATATATAAAATTAAAAATATCAATATTGCAAATTTCTTATTTAGCTATTATAAAAGCTGGTTAAACTCATTGACTTACATGGATTTTATGTATAATTTTTCGTCTTTACCTAGAAAAATCGAAGCTATTTGTGATTTTTATAATCTATTTGTATTGAAAATTTATCCTCAATTACACCCCACAAAATTATTAGAAAATAAACAAGAATTAATTGATATAATGAATTTATGGTACAGTGCTAATAATAAGATAAAGAAAAACTTTATCAGACATAAAATTCCCTTTAGTAAGGCTCATGATTGGCTTTCTATAGAGGTTGCTAAACAAGCCGAACAAGAAATAAGATTTCATATATCAAAAAACATTATCAATAGGTTTAATATTTATATGATGAATACTAAATTTCAATGTAGTTGTATAAATAAGTATAGTAAGCTTAAATATATAGCTAAACAGATGAAAAATTGTTCGGCTGGCTACAAAGATAGAATAAATAATAGGCTTCAATTAGTGGTTATATCTGATAATAGTGGAAAGCCTAAAGTGTTGTTAGAAATTAATCAAGATAGCATTGTACAAGCTAAATTATATAGAAATGTTCCTGTGTTTAGGGATAATTTATTAAATGATTTAGTTATAGAATTTGCTCAAATAGCAAAGTTAAAAGTAGCAACAGATGACGTGTATATGAAACAAGATACAAAATTAAAGTGTATCGCCTAGATTATATCAGCAGATTATAACTTAGTTTATAGTCTGCTGTTTTTTTTATGTACATCAAGCGATAAAAAATTGCCATATGATAAAAAATAATCCTGCGGATTAAATTTAAAACAATGATAAAATAACTTTTTGTCGCTTTTCTGCTTGCACTATAATGGCATTCATTCCAAAAAGGCAAGGGTGAAATGTATAGCTTCGCTACCCTTGCTTTTTTCCCTTCTGCCATTATTTAAAGACGTGCGAAAAGCGAAAAAAATAGTTGCAAGGGAAAATACATAAATAAAGCGAGGTTTTTATCATGAAAGATTTCTATGTAAAAGTATATTTAACAAATTTAGGTAAATATGTTGAAGGTTATTTAGTTGGTAAGTGGGTAGATGTTACATCTGATACAGATTGGATTGAAGAACTTAGTAATATAGGTGTAAAAGATAATAGCGATTATGAAGAATATTTTATAACAGATGTAGATACTAATATTAATATAGAAATAGGGGAATATACATCTATTAATACATTGAAAAAAATTGCTGAACAGATTGAAGAACTTATCGATATTATAGATGTTGATACTTTCAATGCAATACTTGATTGTAACTCTGATTTTGATGAAGCTTATGAAATAGCTATTGACGGTAATTATACTTATTATGATGATGTTGATGATGAATATGATTTAGGTAATACTTTGGTTGATGAAGGATTTTTAGGTCATATAGACGATAATTTAAAGATGTATTTAGACTATGAAAAGATTGGTAGAGATTATATGATAAATGTAAATGGTTCTTTTAGTAGTAACGGTTTTGTTGCTTTATATTAATAAAATAAATAAGTCGTGCTAAATTAATCTTTAGCACGACTATATAAAAAGAGGTGTAGTAAATGATAAATACAAAAAAATTAATAAATGAACTAAATAATATAAAAATAGATTTAAAGATTTTAGAATTGATAGAAGAACAATATAAATATCAGCAAATGCAATTCCAAAAGAAAACTATAATTAAAAAGTTGCAACGATTACAGCAAAGTTTAGTCCAATGATAAAATTAGATATGATAAGCATTTAGCTTATCATATCTATAAACAATAAATAATGATATAATAAATAGAGTATGTACTTTAAAATATCTTTTAGTGCATGAAAGGAATAATATTATGAACAAAATCAAAAATTTTAGCCGTTTAAATGATTATTTTTTCAAAAATTTAATGGGAAGAGATGAGCGTAAAGGATTAGCATTAGATTTTCTAAATTCTATTGTTGAACTTGAAGATAACAAATATTTTGTTGATTTGAAGTTTTTAAATACAGAAAAAACACCAGATAAAATTGATGGTAAATTGTCAAGATTAGATATTCAAGCTCAAACTGATGACGGCACTTTTTGGGATATAGAAGTATAGGTCAGCAGAGAGGATTATATGCCTGAACGTTCATTATTTTATCTTTCTCGAATTTATGGCAATCAACTTAATTCTGGCGAAAAATACCCAGTATTAAAAAGAACCATTGGTATTAATTTATTAAATTTCAATTTAGATCAACTTAGAACCTTATCTTCATGGCACAATTATTGTTGTTTTTGTGTGCCTAATACTAATGTGGTAGTTACTCGCCATTTAGAAATGCACTTTTTAGAATTGCCTAAAATAAAAATCAGTGATATTAAAAGGTTAAAAAAAGCCGAACAATGGGGAGCGTATTTTTCTGGTAAATACACGGATAAAGATATGGAGGTGTTAGCGATGAACAACCCTGTAATAAAACAAGCTTTAGATTATGAAGCATATTTCAATAGCAATGATGAACTACGTAAAGAATATTTAGCACGTGAGGAAGCTATTCTTGATGAAAGAATACGACATGGTTATTCTCATCAACAAGGTATAGTTAAAGGTATAGAAAAAAATAAAATAGAAACAGCTACGAATGCACTAAAAGAAGGACTTAGTCCTGAACTTATAGCCAAAATTACTAATTTGAGTATTGAAGAAGTAAACCGATTACGTCAACAACTAAATAAATAATGAGATGAAATAATACTAGCAGATTATAACTTAGTTTATAGTCTGCTATTTTTTATTTATATATCAGGTCAAAAAATCGCCATATGATAGAAAATAATCCTGCGGATTAAATTTAAAACAATGATAAAATAAATTTTTATCGCTTTTCTGCTTGCACTATAATGGCATTCATTCCAAAAAGGCAAGGGTGAAATGTATAGCTTCGCTACCCTTGCTTTTTTCCCTTCTGCCATTATTTAAAGACGTGCGAAAAGCGAAAAAAAATAGTCGCAAGGGAAATATAAACAAAGCGAGGTTTTTATCATGAACAAAGTAATATTAGTTGGAAGACTTACCAAGGATATTGAAGTGAGATACACTCAAAAAGGAAAAGCGGTAGCACGTTTTATTTTGGCTGTAAATCGTAGAGTTAGCAAAGATAAGGAAAAACAACAAGCAGATTTTATTCCGATTATTGTATGGAATAAATTAGCTGAAATATGTAGTAAATACTTAACAAAAGGAAGTCAAATATTAGTCGAAGGACATTTACAAATTAGAGATTATGTGGCTCAAGATGGCAAAAAACATTATATTGCAGAAGTCATTGCTCAAAAACTTGAATTTATGGGGTCGAAAGTTACAGCAGGAAATGAACAACTTCAAAATCAAGAACAAAATATAAGTCAAGAGGAAATCACTCAAGATACTGCAACAGATGAAGAAATACCTTTTTAATTAGTAACTGAAATAAAAAAGCCGTGCTAGTTAGTTCTAGCACGACTTTATAAGGAGTGTAAAAAATGTGCATGATTTTGTATATAAAAGGCAATAATCAAGAGAAAGTATATAGCTTTAAACTTGATAAAAGAAATGTAAATAGTTATTTTCACAAGGCATTGAAATTTTTATATCAAAATAATGGAATTGTTTTTGTGAAATATAAAAAACAACATACTATAAAACTTGTTTGTTTAGCTGAAGGTTATACCATTAGTATTACTGGAAGTGATTGAAATACGGGAGTTATGAGAATAGGTAGCTGCATCTACTGATTCTTATAGTTCCTCATCTTCATCTAAAAGACCATGGTCTTTTAAATCTTGAATATAAGCGTCTTGTTCTTCTTTAGTCAAAGAATTAAACCATTCATCAAATTTTTCAGCATCTTCTATTTCTTCATTAGACATAATAGCTCCACCAGAGCCATCTTCAAAAATAACATATTCATTATCTTGATATACTACTTGTTTACTTTTAGTCATTGATTATCACCTCTTAAACATAGTTACATATTAACAAATTTTCCTAAAGCATTAATTTTATTTACAGCAATTATATCATCAATCATTTGTTTTGTTAATACTGTATCTACAGGATATGTTTTATTGTTTATAGTAAGTGGTTCTTTTAAAGTTTTACCTAGAAACATTTTATAGGTCAAATTCAAATTTTTGTCATTAATATTTTTTTCATTTTTAGTATTTTGCTTTGTGCTTTGAATTACTGTAGCTTTTTGTATAGGTTCATCTTGTTTAGTTATGACATTATCTATTTTTTTAGTAGATATTACTTCGGTGTTATCAGTATTTTTCATGATTGTATAATCTTTAGCAAAAATATTGATATCTTTAACATTAACGGTTTTCTCGTGAATTATTTTGCAGTTTAAGATATTGCCTTGTTCATCAATAGTATATTCTGTTACTGTTCCGCATTTTTTACTACCACTAAGGCAAATTGTGTTTAAAATATTAATTCTATCTTGCAAGATTTTTTCAAGGTCTAGGTTGAAATCTTTGTACGAGATAATATCTTTTGATGACATAACTAAGATATTATCTTCATTGATTGAGGATATTTTTTCAAAAGGAATTACACGTAAGGCTTTATAAAAAAGTTTATCTTTAGTTATACCAAGAGCGATTACTTTTTTGTTTTCTCCATCAATGATAATATCACTAACTGTACCAAGTTCAATGCCTTCTGTGATACTTATTACTGGTTTTAATAATTGTTTGCTTTCATATGTAGTCATTTGAACAACTTCTTTCTTTTTGTATTTGTAGAGTTATTAGGCAATCCATTTTTATCAGACATAATATTTTTACATTTTGGGTAATTATCACAACCCCAAAAGATTTTATTATCCTTACTGATATTCTTTTTCATATATCCTTTTCTACATTTATTACAATGAATTAATACAGGTTTATCATCTTTATCTGAAAAAATTCCCTTTTTGCATTTACTATCTTCAGCAGTAGAAAAGTTTTTACATATCCAATATTTAAGATTGGTCTTTTTAGAAATAACTGGTCGCAATATACTATGACAATATGGACATTTTGGCATATCTATATCAAGTTTTAAAGTTTTAGTTTGCTTGATAGCTTCGTTAATGATTTTTATTTGCCCACCTAAAAATTTTTGTACATCACCCGTACCTTCAGCAATTTTACTAAGTTCATTTTCCCATATAGCCGTTATGTCTGGCGTTTTTAGAAAATGTGGTAATATTTTATAAATACTTTCTCCGTATTTAGTAGGAATAAGATTTTGTTTATCTTTTGCTATAAAATTCTTGTCTAGTAACTTTTCAATGATTGACGCTCTAGTAGCTTCAGTACCAATGCCAGATACATTTTTTAATATTGCTTTCACTTCAGGGGCTTTGACAAATTTATCAATTTTTTTCATAGCTTCAAGAAGTGTAGCTGGTGTAAATCTTTTTGGTGGTTTAGTTATTCCTTCAGTAATATTTGAATTAATAAATATTACTTTATCATCTTTATGACATATAGGAAGAATATTTTCTTCATCATTATGGTTTGCTTTATATAATTTTTTCCAGCCTAAATCTAAAATAGTTTTACCTGTAGCAGTAAAGATATAATCGTTACAATTAATTTTGATATCAGTTTTGTTGTAGATATGAGCAGGATAAAATTGAGCAATATAACAAGTGGATATTAGTTTATAAATATTTTTTTCTGTTTCAGATAAATTGTTTATATCACATTGTTTAGCTGTTGGAATAATTGCATGATGAGCTGTTATCTTTTTATCATTCCATGCTTTACTTTTTAGTTTAGGATTAGCTTCTTGTATTAATGTTTTAAAATTATCATCAATATTAGAAAGTGTATTTAAAATTTCTGTAGCATTATCAAATTGATTTTCAGGAAGATAACTACAGTCTGAACGTGGATAAGTAGTTAGTTTCTTTTCATAAAGTGATTGCACAGTATCCAGTACTAATTTGGGTTCATAATTATATTTCTTACCTGCTACAAGTTGTAATTCAGATAAAGAATAAGGTAAAAGTGGGTATTCTGTTTTCTTCTCTACAGTATAATCTGAAATAATAGCTAAAGGATTTTTCTTGAGCTTATTTTCAATATCTTCGATTAAGGTTTTATCAATTACATAATCATTTTCTTTTATTTCGTCAGGAACTTTCAACTTAGTTTGTATCTCATCTTTATTACTTTTAAATATAGCAGTCAGTGAATAATACTTAGTAGCATTAAATTGTCTGATTTCATTTTCTCTTTGAACTACCAATGAAAAAGTCGGTGTCATAACTCTACCAATATTAATGCTAGTGGTTAAGCCATTATCTTTGCCTATTAGTGTATAAGCTCTAGTTAAGTTAATCCCAATTAACCAATCTGCTCGTGTTCTAGCTTCCGCAGAGATATATAAATTATCAAATACACTATCATCTTTTAGATTATCTAGTGCATATAAAATAGATTTTTCATCAAGAGCGTTTAATAAAATTCGCTTAACAGGTTTTGTATTATTAAGATGAATTAAAGTTTCACGAATTAAGAGTTCACCTTCACGGTCTGGGTCGCCAGCGTGAATTATTTCATCGGTATTTTCTATTAATTTTTTAATAACATTAAACTGTTTGACACAATCATCTTTTATTTTGCGTTGCCAGTTTTGCGGAATTATGGGCAAGGTATCAAATGACCATTTTTCATATTGAGGATCAAGTTCACTTGCAGATTTTAATTCTAATATATGTCCAAACTGCCAAGTGACTACATCATTTCCAACACTTATAAAGCCATCAGAACGTTCTAGTGATTTATTATTTTTATTAGATAAAACTTTGGCAATTTCCATCCCCATAGAAGGTTTTTCAGCTATGAATAATCTCATAAATCTTCCTCACTTTTATCAACATTTATCGTCATGTTATCTATTGATTTGTCATCTAAGAGCAGTTCGGTATTTTCTCTATCGGGAGATACTTCATTTTCTTCTTTTAGTAAAATATCTTTCTGCTCGATTATAGTTTGAGCAACTTTATTGGCATTTAATTTTTTTATGTCAACTTTATTATTCTTTAAATTTAAAGCAAATTCCTGAGCTTCTAAAGTGAATATTTCTTCTTCGGTTTTACAAATTTCTTTGTCGACTTCTTGAAGTTTATTTCTTTTTTCTATCAGAAATTTTTGCATTCTATTAATAGACTTTATAATATCATTTTTTTTAGTATTTAATCCTATTAATCTAAATTCGCATCGTTTTTTTCTGCCTTCAAAATCAAGATTTTCTAGCACTTAGTTCGCCTCGCTTTTTGTCTAAAAAATGCTAATTGTTCATCAGTGAGTAAATTTGCTTTTAAAGATATGGCTATACCAGTGATAACATCTTTATCAATGTTTTCTGGAGTACCTACCTCAGAGAAAATTTTAGTTATAAGTTTTAGTCTTTTCTTAATCTCTTTTTGTTGCATACAATCTATTTGATATTGTAAAAACTTCTGGTTTTTCTCATTATCTTTAATTTGTGCAGTTATCTTAGCTAATTGTGTTTGCTGATTAAAGAGCCTTTGTTTAGTATCAACTTCAATATCCATATATTAATAATATGCCTTATGATAGAATACGTAAATACAAACGCAATGAAACGCAATAGAACGCAATGAAACGCAATAACACAAGAATAACAAATAATGGTACAATAAAACTAAGATTTTGAAGAATGTTCACTTTACCGTTTATTTTCATAAACGGATAGGACTTGAAAAAATTCAAGGTTTTTTGCCACTCGCAAAGCTCGTTGAACTAAAAGTTAATTAAGCGGATTTTTATGAAATTTTAAACTCAAACTTAGCAAGAAGGAGGTATAAAAATTGGCTTTTTATCATTGTTCAATCAAAACTTCTAAGGACAAAAAAGGTAATTTCATTCCTGGAAAGAAACACGCAGATTATATTAATCGTGAAGGCGAATACAAAGACTATGACAATAAAGTTGGCTTGGCTCATGCTGAATATATTAATCGTGAAAAAGATTTTGCTCGTCAAGAATTTTTGAGAAAACATGGACAATGTGTATATAAAGCCAATAAATTACCTAAGTGGGCAAAAGGAAATCCTTCAGAATTTTTTAAATCCGCTGACGTCTATGGAAGAAAAAATAAAGCTTCTTATCGTGAGTTTGAATTAGCTTTGCAAGAAGAACTTACGTTAGAACAAAATATAGAAATTGTAAATACTATACTAAATAACTATGAATATTTTCAAGATAAATATTATGCTGTAGCCATTCATGATAAACAAGCAGCTTTAGATAGTAATAAACAACAAATACATTGTCATATCATGGTCTCTGACAAAATGATTGACGATATTGAAAAAACCAATGAACGACCACCAGAACAATTTTTTAAAACATATTGTCGTGTGAATACAGATAAAGGTGGAGCAAAAGTAGATAGATATTTTTCTAAAGACAACTTTGGTAAAAACTTAACTCACTTTAGAAAATATTATTGTGATGTAACTAATGCCGTTTTTAGAAAATATGGTATAGATAAAACTATTGACCATAAAAGTTTAAAAATGCAACGTGAAGAAGCTTTACGTAATGGTGATTATGTACGAGCTGAAATTTTAAATCGACCAGCAGAACAGTATATAGGAACGATTGCTTCTTATGATAAAAATGACCCTACTGTGCAAAAACTTTTAGAAAAGAGAGCCTATATTGCTGAAAGAACTAATCTTATTTTAGCTGCTAGTGAAACAGAAAAAAATATAAAAGATACAATACTGATTGATAAAATTAACAGCAGTATTAAAGAAGCTAATGATGTTATTGATGAAAGATGTAACACGTTAGAATCTAAAGTAGCTGATATTTCTATACTAAAGAATGATATTTTATTTTTGTTGAATCAAATAAAAGAAACAAGTAAAGATGTATTGTCTTTTGAAGAAGCAAAAGCTTTAGCTAAGTATGATTCTAAGTATGATTTAATGACTAAAGATGAAAAAGCTTTAACTAATAAATTGCTCAACTTCAACCAAAAATCCATAGAGTTACAAAATAAAATAGTTAATACAGATAATGATAAAATCAGACAACAATTAGATAATGAATTAGAAAAAACCAATAAAGCCATTAGTGCTTTAAAAGTTCAACTTCGTCCAACAAACAAAAAATTTACCCAAAGTGCGTTCAAAGCTAAAGTAACTAAAAAGGCTAATTATTTATTACTAGAGAATGCACCTCTTAGAGAAAAATTAGAGTTATTAAAAGATAAATTAGATGTACAAACAGCTAATTTAAAACAAATTTTAAAGGAAAATATTATAAACTTACCAGCACAAAGTTATTCAGCTAAAGAAGTAAAAACTATTTTAGATAACCTTGTCATTGATGTTAAAAATAGTCTTGAATATAAGCAACAAGAATATAAATCTTTAGCATCAAGAGTCATTTCACCGCAACGAGCAAGAGAAATGGCATATAATGTTGCAACTAATCATAAATATAGAGAACTTAAAGAAGCAAAGCGACTTGTTGCTAAAGAAAAAATTAATTTGGAACAAGAAGCCAAACCATTAATCAATCAGTTAGAATATGTTCAAAAATTTGATGATAGTTATTCATTAAACCAAGTTAAACAACAACTTCAACCATATATAACAAAATATCACGAACTAAATGTTAAAGAGCAAGATGTTTTTACTAAGTTTAATGAGCTTGAAGTTTTTATCAATGCTCCAGAACAGCAAGAAAAAATTAATAGTATTATCGAGGGTATTTTAACTAAGAATAGTCCTATAAAATATCAGTGCGATAGCTTAAGAGGTCAAATTTCATCCTTAAAAATAGAGCTTAAAGAATTAAAAAATTTATCCGTTGGTGTTAATAATCAAGTTCGCTTAGATAAAAATACAAACTTCAAATATTCCATTAAATCACATACTAGAACTACTTCTGTAGCTAATATTTCTGTTGGTAGTATGAGTAGTAGTAGTTCTGATACGATTAAACTATTAGCTCAAGCTTTTAACGGTGCTGAAGAAGCAATTCCTTTAGTTGCTAAAATTGATGAACATGATGAAGTCTTAGATTATAAACATTTAAATATTGTAGATAAACGAGCCAAAAGAAGTAATGCTATATTAAAAGAATTTTCTTAAGCTTAGTTTATTAATTTTGAAAAGGAGTTTTATATTATGAATGAAGTAACAGAAATAGGATTGTATTTTAATTTATTGATAACAATAATGGTTATTTTGACAGGTATTAATCTTTATAAATATACTAAAGAATGTAAGTTTAAAAATAAGGCTTCATATATGCTTAGATTGATTGATACTTCATTAGATTATTATGCTAATTATCATATCGTTGATGGTATTAAAACATATCCTGAAAGTCTTAACGACATACGAGAAGAATTAGTAAAACACAGCTTTAACTTTTATTCAGAGTTTTGTATACAAAAAGATTTTATGTTAGTATATGTTCCTACAAAAATAAATAATAAAATAGCGCAATATACATTAGCTATAGTAAATACTAATTGTCAAATTTTCTATAGTAATCGAAGTACTGGTGGTGAGAATGAAATTATAAAATTTATCTCTAAAGAAAACACTAAAAAATTGAAAAAATATAATGCTATCTCTAAATATTTTAAAGATGGAACTATTTTTATGATTTTTTCTGTATTTTGGATAGTTATATTATTTCATATAGCTTGTAGTGATATATTATTTAGTAATGAAATACATTTAATATTTTGTTTGTTATTAGCTGATATATTATTGTGTTATTTTAACTTTGTGCATAAGAATAGTTTCTGTAATGACATCTTGGCTAATGAAGTAAGTAAGTTTATTTTTGATCGACTTAAAATAAAATCTTCTACTAAGTAACAAAAATCAAGAGGTGTTTTTTTGTTAAAAAATATATTTGCAAAAAATTTAATAGACTTATTAAAATCGAAAAATATGACAAATCAAGATTTAGCAAATTATTTAAATGTTACTCGTCAATCAGTGTCACGATTTACAAAAGGAAATATACTTCCTTCTACTGAAAATTTAATTGCTATAGCTGATTTTTTTAATATATCAATTGATGAACTATTAGGAAGAAAAAATGTTTTTAGTGCCCCTAATACTACTAATTTTGATTCAAACAGAACAGTATTCAACTTATTAAATAATCCTGATGGTATATTAGAATATAAAATTTTTGTACCTACTATAGAGAGTCAACCTACTGATGATGGACGTTTACTGATTGATTTATCTTCAAAATTAAAAAAAGGAAAATTTAAATATAGTTTTGCTTTAATCAAACACTATTCAATATACAGGTCTTATCTAATTCTTGATGAAATAGAGGGAAACTTTATAAAATTTGTATTAGAAAAAAGTAAAAACAAAGATAATTTCATATCTCTTGTCAATATAATAAATCAACAATTAGGATTAAATTATGATGCTTATAATTATAATCGAGTTGCTTTGGTTATAAAAATATATGATGAACATTATTATGATTTTCATTTAAATGTTGATTTATCAGTTCCAGTTCCGACTGTTAGTAAATTGACATTATTAAAAGAAAAATATATTAATGCTTGGTTAGAATTACCTATAGCTGAGAAAATACAAGAATTAAAAAGAATATATGAAAAGGAATTAGGTTTAATAAAAAAGGAAAGCTTTGTATAAGCTTTCCTTTTTTATTATATTTCCTAACTAGTAGATGATTTGGGATGTTTCCAATAAAGTTTTTCACAATGTGGACTACAAAACTTTTTTCGTTTATCTTTTATACTTTTAATTGTTACCAATACATGACATTTTTTACAATAAAATTGTTTTAATATTGGTTCATTATCCTCTATATTAGAAATCCTTTTTGGCTTATTATAATATACTTTTTTGTGATGTACTTTTCGACAATGGACACAACAATATATTTGATAACTAAAATTTGATTCAAAGATTTTTTGACAAACAGGACAGATTTTTTTCATAACTTAATTTCTTTAGATATAATACCTTGTTCTTTTAGTGTATTAAAATGGTCTTGCATTGTCATCATTCCTGGTGTTGTTTTCATGATGTTTATTAGGCTTATATAATCGTTATTTTTTATGCAACTAACAGTGGCATTACTACGTAATAGAATTTCTAAACAAAGAACTTTATGCTCTTTAGTGGTAATTAATTTTTGTGCTATGATAGCTTGAAATGTATTAGCCAGTAAATTTTTTAGTTTAAGTTTTTCTTCATAGTTTGTTACTCTATCTAACGCATCAATAATATTGTCTGCATGCAGTGTTGTAATTACTAAATGACCAGACTCAGCGGCAAATAAAGCTACCTTTATATCTTCAAGTGTTCTAAGTTCTCCGATCATAATTACATTGGGATTTTCACGCATACTAGCTTTTATACCTTGAGCAAAACTCGTAATATTTTTACCTAAAAGAATTTGAGAAATAATAGATTTTTTATCTTCAAAAGTATATTCAATAGGATCTTCTATTGTTATTATGTGATAATTATACTTTTGATTAATCGCATCTATAATTGAGGCAATAGTAGTGGATTTTCCAGAACCAGTTGGACCAGATACTATAATCAATCCTGATTTTATATCTGTTAATAATTTAATAGATTCGGGTAGTCCTAAAACATCTAATGAAGGAATTTTATCTGGAAGTAATCTTATAGCTATAGCCATACCTTTAAAAGTTTTATAAAAATGACATCTGCAATTAATATTAATTATATTAATAAAAAAATCTAAATCATTATCTAAATCATCTATAGTGAGTTGTTGAACTTTTTCTAAGAAAGATATCATTTGAGAATCTTTTATAAAGTTATCCTCTAACATTTCAATTTTTCCTAAATTATTTCTGATATAAGGATACATATTTTCTCGTATAAATAAATCTGATGATTCATGTTGATAAGCTTTTATGATTAATTTAGATATTTTATCTTTGACATCTGTGATACAGTTCATAATAATTTATCCTATCTAGTTAATTTTTGTGTTTGCTTTTTGATTTTCTTTAATTCATTTTGAATGAAGTTTCTTTTCTTAGTAATTGATTTTTTATTTTGTAATTCAGGAAAATTTCTTTTTAGAGCATCTTCAATGATTTTTACTTCTGAAGTATGTTTATTTTTAAGATTTTGACTTAAAAATTCTTGTAGAGATAACTCTATTTTTCCTTGTCCTAAAGTATTCATGACTAAATTTTTAGCTTCTTCATTACTTATTTTTACAGGTGAAAACTTAGTGATTACAGGAATTATTTTATCTTGTTTAAAGCCCTTATTGATTAATTCTTTTATAACTTTGCTTTCACTATCTTTATTCCATAAAATATTGTTGTTCATATTATCTACTATTACTTTTTTGCAGGTTAGGATATATTCTTCAGCAATATTTTTTATAGCGACATCTTCAACTTTCATTTGAGCTAATTTTTCCATATTAGATAATATGTGAGCATTCTTAAGTGTTAGATTTATTTCCTCAGTTGATGGCTTAAGTGGTGAATATTTAACCATAAGAGAGGCTATTTCTTCATCCGTATGACCTTTTTCTAATAATCTACTTGCTATGATTAAATCATTATTGGATTTTTGGTATAATTCTATTTCTGCTCTATTGGATAAAATTCTATTTTGCACCTGTAATTGTCTTAATTTACTGGCTTCTTTTAGATATAAATATTTAGGATCATTACTTAGTTTTGTCATAAATTCAGGGAAATTTCTGATGCGATTAAGACGAATGAATGAATCATAAGTCGTTTGTATTTTAATAAATATGGATTTTTGTATTGCTTCGTTGTTACCTTGATGTTCATTTATAGAATTTTTTATATCGTCTTTGGTATATAAAGGTTCTGTTGCTAGATTTTTAGTTGCTAATTGTTCTTCTGCATCTTGAATATCTTGTTTTGTTTGCTTAGAATTTAAGATATTTTGTATTTCTTCAGTTTCTAGTTGTAATGGAGAATATTTTTCTACAGCAAAGAATATTTCATCAGATTTAAAGTTTTTTTCTAGTAATGTCTGTATAATATTCTTTTCTAGATTTTTGTTTATAGCATCTTTATATGGAGTATTTTCAATATCGATATGAGCAATCATATCGTGATAGGTTTCAAGATAAGCTTTTTCTACAGGAGTATATGGTTTATCTTCTATTAATACATATTGTATAGCTTCGAGACGATGAGCATATTCTTCAAAAAAAGCTTCATCTTTTTGAGCTTCTTGTTGTTTCTTTATACATATTTGTTGTAGTTTCTCATCTTGCCAATTAGTAGGTGAATTTTCTTTTATAACTTTAAATATGTCTTCCTCATTAAAATCTTTATTTAATAAGGTTTTAGCTATTTTGTAATCTATTTGAGAAAATTCAATGTTTTGTAGATTATTCTTATAAATAGCTATGGCTTTTTGATATAGGGAAAAATAAGCATTTTCAATAGGGTTTAAATCATTGCTATTAGGATTATAATAGATAATTTGTTCTAGTTTTTGGGCAAATTCGGTGGCTTCTGTTTCAGTAAGAGGTTTATTAGTATTTAATGAAATATTTTGATGTTCTGGTTGAATATTATTTGTTTCTTGATTAATATTTTGTGGAATGTTTTCTTTAGCTTCAGCAATTTTTTGTGTATTATTTTGATGTAAGTCTTCACTATAAACATTTTCTGCTAATTCTTCTGCTGGTAGTTCAGATGCTAATAAACTAGCCCAATTATTATCTTGTTCATTCATGGTGTTCGCTCCTATAAATTCATTTTTAAATATTATCTAGATAAACTTTTATTTTGGCTTAACTTAGTTATATTTTTTAGTTCTTCAGTAGGCATATTTACTGGAGAATATTTTATTATTGCTTGCTTAATGTCAAATACATTTTTGCCTTTATTTTGCAATTTACTAACAATTTTTTTGTTGAAATCTTGTTGCCAAATATCATCATGTTCTTTTAATAAATTTTGAGCCATTTTTAAATATAGCTGTGTAGTAGATATGCCATTTTGTTTAGGTTTAAAATTTTTAATGATAGTTAATTTATTTGTATCTATTTTATTTTCATTATATTGGATAATCTAATTTAACATAGGCAGGTACTTTTTTACCTGTTTCTTCATCAATTACATATACTTGTTCTTTTTTCTTAGTATTAGGATTTAGCTATTTTTCTTAATTTTTCATCCATTATTATTACCTACCTTTTTATTGAGTTCGTTTTCAAATTTTTCAAGTGATTATTTATAATTTGTCTCTTCTTTATATCTGGTAAATCTTTTATTTCTTTAAATTTATAAGCTATACATAAATCTTTTAGCTCTTTTTCAGAGAGTTTTCCTTGTTTTACATGATAAGCAATAAATTCTTCCAAGTTTTTAGCTCTGTAAATAGATTGTTGATTTATGTATTTCATTAAACTATAAGCGTCATTTGACATAAATACTAAATAATTAGGAAATTTAGCAATTAATGCTCCTATTTGTTTATTTTCTAAAAGCGTCATGCTAGGTTTATAGGGCAATTTTAATCCTAAGCAAATTTGCATACGACAAAGTTCAATCCTAAATCGATCTTTTATATATCTAATATTTTTAGAATCTACCCCATATCCTTCCATGCCTTTTTGATTAACTCTTCCTGGTTTAGTAGTAGCTTTTACTAAATGACGTAAAAGTTCGCTGTAATATTCTCGTTCGTCGTTAAATCTATCTTTTGTAGGCATATGAATTTCATCTTTTTTTATAGAATAAAAACCTATATTATTATGAGAATCTTCAATGATTTTCATATTCATGTTATAGGCTATATTTTTGATATATTCTATAGCATCAATTTCATTTTCTGGATAAAAGAATTGATGTTTTCCCTGTAACATTTTTTCACTAAATATATTATTTTCGTAAGTGTGCCAATTATTTGTTTTATTTTTATAAAATTTAGTATAAGTTTTATTATTAGGTGATTGTTCTTTTGCATAACCCATATCATATTTAGAGTAGTTTTCTAAAGCTATAGATTTAGAACCTTTTTTGATGTAATAGCCTTTATTTTGAGCGTCTTTATAGGTGATATATCTAAGTGGAATAAATTTATCTTCAGGTTTTTTATAAGACAGTAATTGTGTTAGATTATAACCATAGAATTTTCTACCTGTTCCTAAATCATAAGGTAGTCTAATATCCATGTCTTTTTGTGGATCAAATGGCTGTTGCCAAAAAGCTTTTCCTTCAAACATTTGTTCATAACATCTATAAGCAGTATCACCTCTTAATGTATTCTGTTTATTAGTTTCAAGTTTTTTTATTTTTGTATAAACTTTTTTCATTATTAATACCTTCTTATTTAAAATCAACAAATCCTATAGCTTTAGGTTTTGTATAATTTTCTTTATAGTAATCTGAGGGATTATATGGATCTTCAACTTGCATATTTAATATATTTTGTGTAGTGATTTTTTCTCGTAAAGTACTATCTTCAGTATCTTTTAGCTTAGCTATTTTTAATACTGTTAGCTCATAAACAAGCTGCTGACGATATTTTTCTTCAATATATCTTAAAGTGTCAATTTCTGAATTTTTTTCTTGAGCCTGCATAGTTGTCTCAATACTATTTAAGGATTGGATAGTTTTTAATAGAGCTTGTTTTCTTTCGTCATAACTATTTAAGTCATTTTTAGCATAACTAAGTGTTGTAGCATAAATCTTATTTAGGTAGTTATATTTATCTTTAAGAGAGATATTTTTTTGCTTATAAGGATTACTAGCTATAATGGTTGAACTGTTATATAACATATTATCTATATCTTGCAAATTTATATCTTCAGTGTAATTTATTCTATCTTGTATATCGCTAAATAATACAGGGATATCTTCGTTAGTATCATTAGAGTGTTTTAAATCATTGCTTTTGGTATCAAAAAGTGTAATGTTTTGTAGCATATCTATATATGTTTTTATTGTAGAAATAATATCTTTTTTACTATTAATTACATCATGCACTTTATATCCTTGAGCTGCTAAATCTTTTAGAGCAAAAGGGCTAGGAGCAGAATCTGGAATAGATACACTTGTTGGGGAATAATAATTAGGTGGGTCAAATGGTTCTGTTATACCAGGAATACCTGCAAAAGCAATCGATATACTTAGTAATAATATGGTTAATATTGTTAGTAAAAAACGAATAATTTTCATCTAATTGCTGTCCTTTCTTTAAAATCTAAATCCTGATGAACCAAACATATTTTTTATAGCTTTAGATACTTTTCCTCCGACAAATGTCATGATTAAGATATAAGCAAATATTTCTAAGGCTTTTATTACATCAAATGTTGGTGCTGGTGTTACTTGCCCTGCTCGACGAAAAACATCATCAGCATAAGCATCGCCACTGCCTACATTGCCTTCGCCTCCATGCCATGCTTCGGCTACAGAACGCCATGAACCGTATTTGTTGAAGTATTCAAGCATTTTAAATCTAGCAACGGCATCTTGTCTGTCTGGACTCCATGCAGGTTGCATAGTATCTGTATGTGGTGTCCAGTTATAATCTGGAGGTAAATTTGCTTCTTCTACCCAAGCATTCCAATTTTCAAAGTTTATTTGATATGCTCCGTATCCATAGCCATCATCAGAATATACAAAATAATCATTTGTAGACTCTTTATCTTTAATAGCTGACATAAAGATAGTTATTGCTTCAACACCTGCATTTTCTAGATTTACTGCTCCTCGATTAGAAGTAGTCATCATATCGCCAAAGTTAAATGCTGTTAACTGAACAGAGATTAAGCTGGCAAAAACTATATACCATGCCATATTAAAACCTAAAGAAATTAAACTATTTATGCTATTTCCAGCAAATGACATATGTTTTGTTTGTCTTAATGTGCCGTAAATTAAGTCAAAAATAGCAAAGATAGAAATGATATAAAATTCAATGAAAGCTTTAGCAATCATGATGCCCATTAGGAAAAATAAGATAACAATAGCTATACCTAAGATAAATACAAAGATTATTGCTGCAAGATTTGTATAAATAGCAAAAGCAGAATGAAATGTAGAAATATAATTAAAAAATGGAGCAGTTAGCTGTAGTCCTTTTTGTATTATTTGGGTGGGGTCTGTAACATTTTGTCCAGCAACTGTAGGGTCTACATTAATTATTTTAGAGCCTACAGTTACAAAGAAGTTTTTTATTGTATTAATTACTATATTTCCCCAATTTTGAATTAAGTAATAAAAAAATGTATAAGAAATTAATTTTTTTATTAGAACTTTAATAGCATCATTTAGTACATAATTATCTGAAATACTGATGATACAAAAGGTAAGCGTAATATCTATTAAGACTACAACCATAAATAGATTTAGCATATAAGGTTTTATATTTTGTATTCCTTCAGTAGATGTAGTTGCTATTTTATCTATAATATCTTTTACTGGAAGTGCAATATCTGCTATTTTTGACCAATCGAAATTGAAAAAGTGAGCATCACTACCAATAAATGATTCTTCTACAGGCATAGTACCCTCTAAAAGAGGTAATGGGTCTGTAACAATAGCTCCATTTACATGAAAATCTATATCATTTAGATGTACCTCAAAATGTAAATGTCCTCCTGTACTATCTCCAACTGGAGAGATGATACCTATTACATCACCTTGATATACTTCTTGTCCTTCATGCAGTCCTTGAATTAATCCAACATCTCCATACAAAGTTCCCATATTAAGCTTTGGATGCCATACTACAATAGCATTACCAAAACCATCTGCTGGACCATAATATCTTATAATGCCATCTGCTGCTGATTGAATAGGCGTTCCGTAATCATAACCGATATCTATACCAGCATGAAATCTTGTATTTCCAGTTATAGGGTGTACTCTATCACCAAAAGGTGAAGTGATTATCCCATCAGGTGCTGGATAAATAAATGGAGTTTGAGCAAAGACTACTATGGGTAAAAAAATGATAAATAAACATAAAGATAAGATAATTTTTATTTTCATTGATATGTCCTTTGACTTAGTTGATAATTCTATGGTAGCATGGAAGTGAATTTTAAAAGTATCGACTTTTGAAAAAATGAAAAAATTTTTAAATCCTTATGTATCAAGGGTTTGCGGACTTAAAGTAATTTTGTGTTCGATGAAAATGAGCAAAAAAAGCTGAACTTTTTGTCAGTAAATAAAAAAAACGTGTTCGAATCGAACACGTTAAAAAGTAGTTATATTTGATTTTTTATTTGTGTTTATGAATAATGTGGTCGAATCGAACACATTTAAGTGAGGAATAGATTATGAATAAATATATTTTAATGAATAAAAATATAGCATTAGCTCAAATTATATTATCTGATGATGGTAAAATTTATGATTTATTAGAAATATATAACATAAAAGCTTTTCCTGTAGGTATAATTTGTAATGATATAAAAATGTCTAATAAAGATATACAAAATAACTTAGCAGAGTGGTGGCAAGGTAGGGCAATTCCTGCTAGTAGACAGGGTCTTTTTTCAGTATTACAAGAATTTGACATTGAAAGAAGTTCTATTTTAGCCATGAAATGTTTTGGTCTTAGTTTATCTGACCAATATTGGATAAAACCGATTAATTCTAAGCTAACGTGGGATAAAATCAACTTTTTTAACAATAAGTTTTCTAATGATATTGGAGAAGCCTTTTTTAATCCTAATTTTGTAAAGGAAAGTAATGAAATAGATTTTATAACTCCAGATAATACATCTGATGGTTGGCTTAGAAAAAAATGGATAATCAAAAATGAAAAAAGATGTCTTATTAAAAGTGGTAGTGATCCTTATAGACAAGAACCTTTTAATGAAGTGATTGCATCACTTATAATGAAAAATTTAAATGTATATCCATATGTTAAGTATGATTTTTTTGTAGACGAAGGACAGGGTATCTGTTCTATATGTGATAATTTTATAACAGAAAATACTGAATTAGTTTCAGGTTATGCCTTAGCAAAAACGTATATTAGAGATAAAAACACTTCTATTTATAATCATTATTTAGACATAGCAGACAAAAATAATATTTCTAATATTAAGGATTTTTTTGATAGTATGATTGTTTTAGATTATATTATCGCAAATACGGATAGACATCATAATAACTTTGGCTTTATTAGAGATGTTAATACTTTAGAGTATTTAAGCCCAGCACCTATATTTGATAGTGGTACGAGTCTTTGGCATAAATACAGTGTACTTTCAAATAAAATAGGTACTCCTGTAATAGCTCAGCCTTTTTATAATACACATGAAATGCAATTATCTTTAGTAAAAAATTGGGATAGGTTTGATTTTAGTAAATTAAGAAATATAACAGAAGAAATATACGATATATTAAATAAAAATCCATTAATTGATAAAAAAAGAAATAATATTATTTGTGCTGCTCTTAAAGAAAGGATACAATCTATTAAATTATATCAGGAAAGAATGGTAAATAAATATTCTATACCTTTACAAAATGATGATACTGATATATTAACAAAATTTAAGCAGTTAAAATTTAATTTACAACCAGCATATTTTTATTATAAGAATCAATTTGTACCTAATAATAAAATGAAATATAATCCTAGTATAGATAAAAAAATATTAAAACAAGCATTAATAGATGGTTTTTCGAGGGAACAAGTAAAAAAAATATTAATAAACAGTCCAAATATTAAAAGTGAACAAATGATAGATTTTATGTATCGTTCATTTAGTCATGATAAAGATTTAAAAAATATAATCCTTGAAAGAACTATACATTTATAAAATTATGTTCGAATCGAACAAAAATGATAAAATAATTTTTTATTACTTTTTTTGTTTGCATCATAATGTCATTCATTTCAAAAAGCAAGGGTAAATATAACAACTACGTTGCCCTTGCTTTTTTCATTTCTAACATTATTTAAAATAATGCAAAAAGCAATAAAAAATAGTCGTATAAGATAAGAAAGGATACTGAAAAATGAAAAAAAATATATATACTATAACTATTGAGGAAACTGTATCAGACGTATTTTATTTAGAAGCTAATTCTTTAGAGGAAGCAATAGAAAAAGCTATTGCAAAGTACAATAACGGTGTTTTTGTACTAGAACCAGGAAATCTAATAGAAACAAATCTATTAGTTGGAAATGATAATGAAAGTAGTGATTGGTTTGAATTATGAAAAAAAAATATGATATTATATAATAAAGGTAAGAAATATGAAGGAGTGATATTATGGAAAACTTTAATAGACTAAATGATTTATACTTTAAAAAACTTTTAGGTGATAAGAATAGAAAAAACTTAACACTTAGTTTTTTAAATGCTATTTTAAATAAAGATGAACGAGAATATTTTACAGATATAACCTTTTTAGATAAAGATAATGAGCCATTGACGTTAGACGGTAAATTATCTAAATTAGATATTAGAGCAGATTTAAATGATGGTACACAAGTAGATATTGAGGTACAAGTTTGTCCGTTTAAGTTTATGGCTGAACGTTCATTATATTATTGGTCGAAAATGTATTCAGAACAACTAGAAAAAAGTGCTGAATATAAGAAGTTAAAAAAAGCTATAGCTATAAATCTACTGGCATTTGATTATTTGGAAGATGAGCAAGACTGGCATAATATCTATAACCTTTTAAATGTGAAATCACATAATAAACTTACAGACCATATAGAAATACATTTCTTAGAATTGCCTAAATTTACTTTAAAAGATATGAGAAAAATAAGAACATCTGAGGCATGGCTTGCTTATTTTTCAGGAAGATATACTAAAAAAGAATTGGAGGAAATAGCAATGACAACTCCAGCAATTAAAGAAGCTGTAGAATTTGAAAATACTTTCTTACAGGATAAAATAGAACGTAGAGCATATGAACAAAGAGAAAAAGCAATAAGAGATTATTATTCTTATATGAGTGCATATAAAGAAGAAGGATTAGAGCAGGGCTTAAAACAAGGCTTACAACAAGGAAAATTAGAAGAAAAATTCAGAACAGCTACAAATTTATTAAAAATGGGATTTGATATTGAAACTATTTCTAAAGCTGTTGAATTAAGTAGAGAAAAGATACAAGAATTATCCGAGAAAAAATGAGAGATAGAAGGTATATATGTATATGAAATATAAAAAATATTCTTATGAAGAATTTAAAAAGTTAACTACGGAAATCATCCTTACAGATGATTATGCAGATTATAATTACTATGCTGTATATTTACCTAATAGAAAAAAATCTGCAATATATTTTAAACATCCATATAACGGAAATTATTACCATATTGATGATTGTTTAGAAGTTATGGGAAATGACTTAAACCCATGTCATGATATTTATATTACTAATGTATTAAATGAATTTAATAAAGAATAAATGAAAAGCACTTGTCATTATTCTAATTGACAAGTGCTTTTTTATAGATAGATTTTTATGATATAATAGTAATCGCTGTTAATTCAGCAAAGAAGAGATAAATTGATGTGTCAGACTCTCCTCATCAGAGGAGGTGGTAATTATGACAGAATACGAATTAATATCCCTTATAGTGGGAGTCGTAACTATGACATTTACCATTCTTATGTATTTTAAAAAGTAAATTTTTAAATTAATTACTTTATAAATAAAAAGAAGTCATGACATAACGTCTGACTTCTTCTTTTCGAATTCTTTGAGAAGAGGCTGACGGCTTCAACATCAGTTTTCTCTTCTTTTTTATATTCTTATTATACTACATAGTTTATGATTTTGCAAAATAAATAATATCGTCTAATTTATATTATTACCATAAACTTTCGCCTTTTTTTCTTAATTCTTTTAAATATCGTTCTTCTTCCAATCTATTAGAAAGTGCAATCCAATCTTCATTAACACCTACACTAGCTTGATATTCATCTTCTTTAATTTCAGCAGGAGTTCTATGTTTATAATGATATTCTTCACCAAAACAAGGACATTTCATAAATATATTTTTAAAGCAAGTCATTGGCTTAGTTACAAACATTATTGGATGAAATAATATATAAAATGGTGCAATTATTATGAATACAATTACGTCTAATAAAAGACGAAACATATCAGTAACTATGGCTAAAGCAATACCAATGACAAATAATGACAAAATACCAATAGCAATATATTTTAAAAATCCTAATATATCCATAAAAATATCCATAATAACACTCCCTCGTAAACTATTTTCTAATATAATTATACTTTTTTATCATATTAAATTCAATCTGTATTATCATTGTTAGTGTCATTATCTACATCATTATCGTTATCACTGTTATTGTAACGAGGATAATTATTAGAAGTATTATTTATATCATCATGGTTATTATCATTATAATAGCCACGAAAAGTATTTGTTTTTAAAGGTTTTGGAAGTTCGTCTTGTTGCATTTTTTGTTCAGCCTTTTTTAATGCATACTCATAATTAGCATTAGGACTCATATTATTTTTTATTTCTCTTCTAATATATTCATTTTGAGCATTTTCTTTTTCATTTGGGCTAGTATTATGTTTTAAATTGCCAGCCTTTTTTTGTGTATCCATTTGAACTTTAAATTCTCTAGCATTTTGAGCATTTCTTTGAGCTTCATAATAAGATTTTAATAGCCCACTTTCTATACCCATTTGTGCTAGATTTTTTGCTGTTCCTAGTGTTCCTTTGCCATAGTTTAAAGCTGTTTTTCCTGCTCCTTTGAGGTCTCCTCTTCCTGCTTGCATTCCTATGCTTTTCATATTAGATAAAAAGCCTGCTGCTCCTCTAGCGGAATTTCCTCCTGGCATTCTTGAAGCTACGTCCCAAGCACCTTTCATTCTCATAGCTTTAGTAGGCATTGCTTTTAATTGATTGGATAAATCATTACCATTTAAAGCTGGTTGTCCAGAAGATATTGCTTGTGCTAAGTTTGGTAGCTTATAGACAAGCATACACATTATACCAAGTGAAAAGGCAAGTTGCATAAAGGTTAAGAAGTTTTTCTGTAAATCAAGTGATTCTCCACCTGAAACAAAATTTTCTACAGCACTTGTTAGCATTGGTTCAAGTATCGCTGTTACAAAAGCTACAATACTTACTTTGGTGGCATAATGTATAAGTGAACTTATAGCTCTTTCAAATAAAAATTTTGTTGGTTTAAACATTCCTATAGACATGGTTAACATAGTAAATATAGCCATTACCCAAAATTCTACTCTTACTACCATTATTTGAGCTGAAATTACTAATATGCAGGCTACAATTACTAAAAATATCACTACAGCTAATATTAGAGCAAATGGGCTTGTGGTAAAGGATATTTGAGAACCATGTATTTTCAATAATTTTAAAGGCATTGCCCATTATATCATCAGGCATAAGTATGCTATTTTCGCCACCACCTGCGATATAGCCTATTCTTTCAAAACTAGCAAAAACAGCATGAGCAATTCCCATACCTAAAATCCAATTTGTTATTAAAAATAGATACATTGCCATTTTTAAGGCGTTAGATATCATGTATTTTATGATATCGTCTTCTATTTTTAGCATTAAGGTTATTGCTACATCAATAGCCCAAGCACAAGCGAGAATTTTCACACAAATGGGATATAAAAATTCAGCACCTTTTTGACATTTATAGATAAAACTCATCATCATTTGTCCTAAAAAATTAGCAGAGTTGGGGTCGGGTTTAGGTTCGGCAATGCTGATAAAAGAGCTATCTGGAACAATGAACATATATCCAAAATATATTCCTAAATTGATAATTACTGTCATAGATAAAATCATACGTAAAAAAGTAGTAGTGGTAGCAGATAATTCTCCAAATGCTAGCATTCCAGCAGAGCCAACTATTAGGCAAGTCACAATTATTCTAGGTACTTTATCGGTTAAGATAGCTCCATCAGTATCTAATGAACCATTATCATAAGTACCGATAAATTTTTCAAATATATCGTCCCAAGCAAGTTCTGGTGTTTGAGCAAAGCAGATAGATGAAAGTAATAATAATATTCCTATAGTCAGTAGTATAATCTTTGTTTTTTTCATAATCCATAACCTACTAATTTTTTATAGTCTTCAATATTTTGTTGTTTGTTCATTTCTATATCAGATAAAACTTTTTGTGAGTTGTTTTTTACATCTATTGCCATATTTTCATTTATCTTCATACCTGCTTGTTTTTGAGCATTTTCTTGTAATTGTTCGGTAGCTGTAACAGATAAAAGAGTAGATAATAAAGCGTTTGTTTTTGCTGCTTCCATAGTATTTTGACTAGCTATTTGTCCGCTTGCCTGCATGGCTTCTTTTGTTCCTTGTGCTTTAGATAGATTTTGCAGGGAAGTTTCTAATTGATTAATGCTATTTTCTACTTCTTGTTGACGTCTACCTATAGATAAAGCAGAATAATAGGTTTCATCAGCTACATGGTAAAGTTTTTTTATATTTTGTGTATATGAATTTAAATCTACTGGTTTAGTATAACCACCTGTATAAATATCTATGCCCATTCGTTCACTTAAAATACTATCTGTAGAAGTATCTTTATCTAATGTACCTATTTGAGAGTCTAAGTTGTTCATAAGATTTTTATATTCTTTATCTAATCCTGTATAATGAGCGATTAGGGCTTTAGGATCCATAGATGTTAAATCTTGTATCATCAGTGATACTTGTTTAGCTGTATTTATAGCATTTGTATAGGTATTTATAGCTGTTTTAGCATTCTCAGCTATATTTTTTATATCTTCTACATAGATGGCAGCTGTAGCTGTTTGTTTAGGTACAGTTAAACAAAATCCTACTGCTATTCCCATAAAAATAGTTGGTATTAGATATCTTTTTTTCATTTGTATCATAACGTATCACCTCTAAACAGTATAATTAATAATTTACCTAGTGGAATTATTAATCCACTTACTATTACATATATAAAAACCATACACACTTGTATCATAAGTATCGCAAATATTATTCCTACAAATCTTTCAAAAGCATAGTTTGATTTAATAAGAGTTTTTATGAGTATTGAGATATCCATTATCATAGATGCTGGAAAAGGATATCTAGTTATTAAAAAATGTTTAAACCATGAAATAATGCTATCATAGCTTCTAATATTATTGATAATGTCAATCATTGAATCTATAAATAAGCAAAATAAAATTAGAAAAAATATTAGCATATCTATAACTAATAAAAATTCTACTTCTCTAGCTATACTTTTGCCAAAAATAATGGAAATTATAACTGAAGCAATAACCAAGGATAGACAATTTCTTTTTATTTTAGAACTAATAATAGAGATTTTATCTAACATAAAAGCCTCTTTTCTATCTATAGCTATTTAATCGATTGAAGATATCTGAAATGCTATAGATATATTCAATCGTTTCTTTATATGGTGGTACTCCATTATATTCATAAATGGCATTTGCTCCAGCATTGTAGGCAGCTAAGGCATAAGTTATATTATATTGTCCAGCATACGTAAAATTATCTATTTGTGTACGCAGATAACTTGCACCACCTAGGATATTTTCTAAAGGGTTATATGGATCAACACCTATCATACTAGCAGTACCTGGCATTAGTTGAGCGATTCCAATAGCTCCAGCACCTGACATGGCATTTAGATTAAAATGAGATTCTTGCTCAAGTAGTGCTGTAAGTAATAGTGGATCAAGGCTATAGGTACTGCTAGCATAAAGTATAGCGTTGGTTATCCAGTCTGTTTGCTCTTGATTATACATGGATACTTCAGAATAAATTATATTGTAGTAATTGTTCTCTTGAGCATGCACTATAGGTGTGATGAAAAAAGATGTAATTAGCAATATATTTATGATGAATTTCTGCAATTAATTAGCCTCCTGTTCATTAGTTAAGGTTAAGGTATGTGCTAAATTATGTTTTTGAACTTTAGTATCATTTAATGTATTTGTAAGTTTATTTAAAATTATTTCTATTTGTTGACCATATTTTGAAATATTTTCATTGGATATATTAGTTAAATTAGGAGATTGACTAGCAATTGCATCTAAGGTATCTTTTAATTTAAAACCAGCTTTTAGTATATTAGCTGCAATTATAGTATCTGCTATCATATCAAAAGGAAGGTCTATATTTTCTTTATAATCGCTGTAGTATTTGCTATATAAGTTATTAATATCTTTATCTACTAGAGTTTTCTTGGCAAATTCTCGTCTTTTTTCTAATTCTACAGTTAGTTTTTGTTGAGCATTATATATAATCGCTTTATTTATATAACTTAAAGATGAATGATTAGGTTCTACTGCATGAGGTGAATATTTAGTGAGAGTAAGAGCAATATCTTCTTTTTTGATGTCTTTGTATAGCATATACATAGCTGCATTGATTTCCATATCTTGATTGAATAAATTAGTTTTTTGATATAGTTCTTTCATATGCGTTTTGTACATATTTTCGACAGTAGGTCTGTTATTTTTAGTATCTAAGACATTTATAATATTTAATTGCCGAGTATTTATTTTTTTAGCAATACTTGTAATATATTCGGCATATTTAAAGTTTTCTAAAGCGTCTTTATTATTTCTAGTGCTTTGTTCTTCAGCGATGATATTTTTAATATCATTTTCTTCAATGCCTTTTTTAATAAAGCTAAGAGCTGCCCTATAATCACATTTTATATATTCTTCATCATTGTCTGTATTATTGATAGTAGCATCGTTTATAGCTACTTCTAATTGATAATCTTCTTTAAGTTCTTTTTTTTGTTCTTCTTGCGTTTTGTTATAATGAAATACTTCAGCTAATTTTTTAGCTGCTTTTTCAATTACAAGTTTGGGATAATCTTGAGGAATTTCTGGAAGTTGCATTCTGGCTGAAGTTTCTCTTATGATATGAGCAAGTTCATTTTTATTGATACCAGGATATCTGTTTAATAGTTTTATACTGGCATCAATATCTATATATTCATCAGATAGATTTAATTTAGTATTAGGGTAAGAAAGTATTCGCTCTTTAATGGCATATTTATAGACATCTTTTAATGAAATATGTTTATTGTTTATTTGTTCAAGAGTCATATTTGAAAGGTTATCTGGACAGATAAATTCTGTTATTTCTCTTTCTGCTTTAATATTATTTTGGGCAGATTTCACTATATAATATGCTGTTTTATCTTTAGATGAATAAATTTTTTCATTAAAAATTTTTACTACATATTCTGGATAACAACCTGCCAAAATCATTTCCTTAGCTAAAAGGGCATAAGCTAAATTATCTGGATTTTGTGGTAGCTGCTTTATCTTTTCTTTAAAGATATTTTCAACTTTTGTTAAATGCTCTTTGGCTTTTAAAATATCTTCACTGGCTAAATTGACAATGGTATCTGCATAGTTTTTCTTTCTACCTATTTCACGAACTACTGGAGAAAATGCTTTTATTACGTTTAATACTTCAGTATTATCTGCTCCTTCAGATAAAAGACGTTTTATAATCTGTTTTTCCCCTAATGGAGTGAGGCTTTTCGTTAAAATATTTTTTAGATATTCATTTAGATATTTAATATATTTTTCTTTAGTATTTTGTGGCTTAATTATGTTGGTATTAGTTAATTGATGGTATAAGTGTGTATGTTCTTTTACAAAGTTTATAATAGCATTGGTGTATTCTGGTTGTTTGGCATGGGAATTTTGGGTGTATTTAGCAAGTAATTCTTCTATGGTAGATAAGTCATAGTTCTTCTCATAATACATAGAAAAAGCTATTTTGGCATCGTAATATAGATTTAACTTAAAATTGGTATGTCGTAATTTTAAGTTGTTGAGTTCAATCATATATATTTCTTTAGCTTTATTTATATCAGTTATCTTTTTAGTGTAATTAATATTGAGTTTACTAAAATATGTTAGTTTTTCAGATAAATTTATATCTATATCTTTTAAAAGAGGTGTATTTTCTACGATAATATCTTTTATATCAGTCAATTTGTAGCCTTTTTGCTGTAAAATCTGCATGATTTTTGTTTCTTTTTGTACATAAAAATCAAAAATTCGTGGCATGTATTTTTGTTTATAATCATTGTAATCTCTAGTAGTAGGTTTAGTTTCGGAAGGTTGTATATCATGCTCAAAAGAATCTATATATTTTTTTATTGCTATAAAAGATTTTCCCTTGCAAAGGCTACTATTATCTCTAATGGATTTTTTTACTTCATCTAGTGGTATATTATTTTTTAGCATAGTTTTCATTATGCTAGAGTCTAATTTTTTTAGTAGATACAATCTTTCATCTTCAAAGGTAGCCCACTGATTTAAATAGTCTTTAAGTAAAGTCATAATTATCTACTCCTTTATATTTTTGCCATTCATCATTGAATTCTTCTCTTGGATAATTTTTTAGTATTTCATCACATTTATTTTGGTCAGCTTTATTTATGCCTACATAAGCTAAGGCAAATTTGCCAAGTGATAAATCATAAAGTCGTGAGCCTTTGACGGAGGTGTAATAATAATCTCTTGTTGCTATTGCTTGAGCAATGATTTGAATTTGTCTATCATTAAGACCAAAACTCTTATATAATTTTTTATTAGCTTCTTCTATAGCTGTGGGATTAGCTAAAAAGATTTTGGATTGACAAGCGTCTAATACAGTGTGAAAAATATTAGAATTTGTAACATCAACCAAAGATTGAGTGGCAAAGATAACGGATACATTCATTTTTCTAAGTACTTTTAACCATTCTCGGATTTTTTGCGAAAATGCTTCATTATCTAGGAAAACCCATGCTTCATCTAAGATAATAATACTAGGTGAGCCGTCTAAAACTTCCTCTAAACGATGAAAAATATATAATAGTGTTGGTGCTATTATAGTTTTCATTTGCATTAGTTTTTCCATTTCAAAGGTTTGAAAATCTGTAAAAGATAGACTATCTTTATTAGCATCAAAAACTTTATATGAACCATTTATGGTAAGTTGTTTAAATGTTTCAATAAGCGTTTCATCGGTTAGTGAAGATACAAAAGTACTCATCGTTAATTGATTTTTTGGATAAGTAGTAGCTATTAATGATAGAGTGTGCCAAATAGTATCTTTTATATTAGGGGTTACAACTACATTTTCTTGCACTAAGAAGGAACAAAGCCACTCTAAAGCCCATGAGCGTTCTTTTTCATTTTGTATATTACTAAGTGGTTGAAATGCTACATCATTATTTCCTAAATCAAAGAAATTGCCACCAACGCCCAGTGTTAAAATTCTTGAAGAAGCCCCTTTATCAAAGATAAATACTTTAGCATTTTTATATTTTCTAAATTGAGCAGCTATCATACAAAGATGAACAGATTTACCACTGCCTGGTGGACCAATTAAAATTGTATGGCCAACATCTTTAACATGGATATTTAGGCGAAATAATGTATTCCCTTTGGTTTTAGTGTATAAAAGCGAAGGTGCATTTAAATGGTAGTTTTTTTCATCACCTGCCCAAACATCAGTAATCGGAGCTAAATGTATTAAATTACCTGTATTTATTAAATAACGACGAGGATTGTTATACACATTTCCTGGAACAGAAGAAAGCCAAGCTTCTACAGCGTTTAAATCTTCGCTTTTATATTTAAGTCCCAAGGTAGAAAAAATATCTCCAATAGTATCTATATAATCTTCAGCAAGTTCTTCATTTTTATCTGTTACGATAATCATAGTTGTATAAAAACCATAGTTTATCTCACCTTTTTCAATGGATATTCGAGCATTTTCTACTTCATTGACTTTTTCTACAGCATTAGCATCAAAGTCATCATCTGCCCTTTCCACGTGGAAAGCTTCTCGTACATAAGTCCAATAACTTTTTAAATTACCTCGCCAATCTCGAGAACGAGAGGACAACTCACTTAAAGCATCGCTTTTAGATAAAAAATAAAATCTAGTTACAAAGCGATAAGAGAAATTTAGATACGTAAGCTCATCAAAAAAACTAAAATGCGTTTCGCTTGGAAAAGATAGTGGCGTAATAACTCTTAGATGCTGCTCCCCTAACATAGGCTTTAAACTAGCATTAAGTGAGCAATCGTAAAGTAAATTATCTAGGTGTATAGGATTTTTAACTAAAGCAATATTATTATCTTTAATTTTTTGATTTTCTCTATCTGGTAAGTGAATATTCATTTTATTAGTTGATACACAACTGTGAAGATATGTTGCCAGCTCGTCAGGAGTGAGCATTTTAACTAACGGTAATTTCAATTGAATAAACATTCGATATATTTTATCGATATTAGCTTTAAATATGGATAAATAATTGTTTAAATCCTTTAGCTTAGTTTTAGTTTCTAAGACAAAAGATTTAATTTTTTGCTCATTATCTGTTGGTGGCATATAATAAACTGTTAAAAAATATCTTGATTCAAAGTTTTTATGCAGATTTTTAAATTGATATCGTCGTTCTAAATCTATTTTTTTAGTTACTTCATCAGGAAAATAGTTTTTCGTAGGGTAATCTAAAGAGGGTGTTCGTTGCATTTCAAAATAAAATATAAAACCTGTATCAAGTGTCATAAATAGACTATTTAGCTGGCTGGTTAAAATAGCAAGTATTTCTTCAACAGAGCTATCTAAATCTGGTCCGCGATATTCTATCGTTGCCATAAGTGAACCATCTTTATTAATAACTATACCTATATCTTCATAGCGAATTATTTTTCCTAAATTCATTTGTGTATATAATGGATTTTTCTTAATACGTAAACGTTTTAAATTGTACATAGTAATCTTCCTCAAATAAAAAACATATCTTTATTTTCATCTATTTCCATAAGTGGAGATACTAGATTAGAGCGAAACATTCCCGAAATAGTGCTATACCAAATATCACCCATATTGGATTTATCTATTACTGTGGGTACTCCATAGTGATTTAAAAATTTAGTAACATTTGTTATATCTTCAACTAATTTTTGTATATCCTTGTTATAAATAACTAATATGTTATTGTAGTAAGCACAAAGAGAATTATCTTCATAGGTTAATACTTTTAAAAATTCTTTATGGCTTTTGCTCCAATTTTTAGTATATCTTTGAATTTCTTTTTGTTTATCCTTATCTGATAGAAAAATTAAGCGTTTATTGTAGCGAAATTGTATATTGTTATGCTCAAGATAAAGGATAAGGCTTTTAGTTAAAAATTCTGGATATCCTAGTAATTTCACACACTGAAGATAATATTCATCGATCACTAAATATTCTTTAAGATATTTTTTATAACTGTGATTTTTAGTTAATTTGTAATCTAAATAAATAGGATTATTCATCATAGAAATGGTTTTATCTATGGTAATAATTTTGTATAAACTGTTAATTAATGTTGTATTTTTAAGTGAACATAGACGAAAATTATGTTCTATTTCCAAGATAAATTCACTAAATTTTTCTATAGATGAATTTATTTTTTTTAAATCTGCATTATAAAGTAGTGGATTATAGACAATGTATAAAGTTTTTTGTTTATCTACATAATCTATCCATAGAGAAATATTAGATACTGCTATTTGTTTTAAAATAGCAGTATCTATATCTTCGTAAATAAAAGCACATAATAGTGAGCCATCTTTATTTCTAATAATGTTATCTTTAACTAAATATAGCCATGGCAAATAACTTGCTAAAATATTAGTTTTTTCATCGTATCTTTTAAACAAGTACATATTTACCTCACACATCATAAAATTTTTTCTTGTGTAAAAATTTAAGTAAACAAATAAAAAATCTGTCATCAAATTTATTCACATAAATGCTGAAGAAATGAATTATAAGATTGAATGGTATTATCCATAAAGTATTAAACATAGTCCAAATAATAAGTGCTAATACTGCATTTAATAAGACTATTTCTTTTGGACCACCAAGTAGTGTGGCTCTTTCGGTTAATGCTTTAAATACAGGAATGGTGTATTTCATTAAAAACACGCTCCAGAAGAGCCATCTAAGAAGAAATATGCTACTATACTACCAGCAAAACAAGCAGCTATAGCACCTAAAAATAATTTAGATATTTTTCCTGTAATCTGTGATTCCCCCATAGCGATGGTAAAACCTGCTAAAACAGTAGCAATTAAAATAAATACTTTAGGCAAATTATCTACAATTATAGTTTTCAGTTTATTAATAGGTTCATCGAATGGCGAGGATGTATTCATCGCAAAATCCGAAGCAAACGCTGTTTGATTCATAGCTATAATTCCTAAAAATGTTAACTGTAAGATAAATAATTTATTTTCCATAATGAATTTAATAATTTTTTGCATGATAAAATCTCCTTTAAGCTAATTTTTCTGTTATATATTCTTCTTTTTTCTTGTCGTAAGTAATAACTTTGCGTATCTCTTCTATTATTCTACCTGTTGGCGTTTTTTTGATATAAATTATTACATTTATAGCATCTGCAATAATTGAAGGTTGCACCTTATCTGTACCAAAGCCTACCAAGGTTTCGATTCTTGTTAGAGTGTGAAATGCACTATTAGAATGTACAGTAGAGATACCACCTTTATGTCCCGTTGACCAGGCATTTATAAGTGTGAAAGCTTCACTACCTCGAACTTCCCCCACAATAATTCTATCTGGGCGAGAACGAAGCGTTGCTCTTAATAAATCTTCCATTGATGTAGTTTTAGTAGAAATTAAAGCCAGCTTATTTTTGGCATCACATTTTAACTCTTTGGTATCTTCAATAATTATTACTCTGTTATTTAATTTAGCTATTTCAAAAAGCAAGGCATTTACTAAGGTCGTTTTGCCGCTACCTGTGCCACCTGCTACTATGATATTTTTTCTATTATAAATAGCCTGTATAATAATTTCTTTTTGATATTTAGTCATGGTTTTGTTTTGTACATAATCATCAAGGTTAAAGATTTTTTTTGCGTGTTTTCTAATACAAAAGCTTGAATTTTTAACTATATCTGGCGATAAAAAGCCTTGAAAACGCATATTTAAAATCTCGGCTTCAAGTAGTGGATTATCCTTATTGCAAATCTTATGTGAGTGGTTTGCAATTTGTACAATAATATTACTTACGATATCATTTGTGAGGATTTTTCCTGTATAGATAAGCCCTTTTGAAAATGTATCTACCCATACTTTGGAATCATCATTAACCATAATTTCACAGACATCGTCATCTATCAAATAAGGCTTTATATCTTGAAAAAGGAAATCTAATCTTTCAGTAAATCTAGTATTATCTTTCATTAGCTAGCCTCTAATTCATCATAAATAGCAGCAAACTCATCAAGTTCTTGTTGATATCTAGCTATTTTTTCTTGAATTTCATCTATAGATAAAGTGCAATTATCTAAATAAAAATTGAGTTCTTCAATATTTGCAATTCCTAAATTATGTAGATATGAAAGCATTTTCATATCTACTTCAGAAGGAGATTTTCTTTTGATAAGTTTTCTTTGAATAATTGTTTTTTTAGATTTTGTTGTAGGTTTTGGTTCATTTGTTGAAGTTTCAGTGGATGTTTGTTCAGTTACTACATTTACTTGGTTAGTTTTATTATCTTCAGCTTTTGAATTTATTTCTTTAGTTTCACTTCCTTCATCAGATTTTACATGTTCTATCTCTGTATTTTTAGTTTCATCATTATTGTTATTAACAGTTTCTGTATAGTTATCTTTAGCTTGATTAATGTCATCATCTTCAAAGGTATCTGTAAATGTAGCTTCATTTTCTGTTGTTTTAGTTGTATTTTGTTTAGTTATTAAATCACCCATTCCTGGTATTTGTTCATCAGTTTTAGTTTCTAACATATTCATATTATCCTCACTTTCATTTTGTATAGGTTCTAATTCTTCAATTTGTTGTATATCTTCTATAGCTGTTACAGGGACTTCTTCAGCTGAAGTAATAGATGTAGTAATAGATGTAGTAATAGATGTCTTGGTTTTAGGTTTTTGCAGTTCATTTATACTGTCTTTGACCACAAAATTGGGCTGTGATATTTTTTCTGGTTGCTGTTTTTTCTTAGCTAATAAGGTTTTTATTTTATTTTTGATTGTTAATATATACAAACTGATAACGCTTAATTTACTATTAATTTTTTTAGTATTCTTTTTTAGCGTTATGTTATTGCTTAATGAATTTAATTTTCCTTTTTCTACAGCTTTGGGTAATAACTTAGTATAACTATCCACGATAGTACAATAATCTGATTTTAAAAGTGGTGGGTACTTAGGATTAAGTACATTGTTATCTTCTTTTTGCCATATAGATACCCTATTTAAAAAGAAAGGGATTTTGTAATATAAAAGCTTTTTAGCCAAAATAGGGCGTTTACCATTGATAAAAACAATCTCTTGACTTTCAGGAAGATTTAATACTTCATCGACTGTCATTAAATCTCTAGCAGCAGATTGCCATGATTTGTTTTTCTTTAATAAATTATTGGTTTCAGATTTAGAGGTTACGGTTATAGTTTCTTTACCCAACATGTTTGATATTACTTTTGGTGTATTATCATCGTTGGGCGTGTAAAATACCCTTACGGCACAGTTCGAGATAATCGAGGTGTCTTTGCCATAGATGCTGTATAGCTGACTTAAATTCTGAATAATGATTAAAGAACGAAGTTGATAGCCTGCCATAGTAGCTATAGCCATTTCAAATTGGTCAATTTTACCTATTTGAGGGAACTCATCTAATAATAGTAGGCATTTATGCTTTTTTCGTTCAGTTAAATTTTTCATATTGCGTCGTAAAAAGAAATCTAGCATCAAGCGAAATATTGGTTGTAAAATTGCTCTATCTGCTGATGAAGCTACAAGGTACAGTGATACAGCTTTTTCATAGTTCATTACATCATCAAGTTTAAAATCACTTACAGCCGTATTTTTAGAAATTACAGGGTCTTGATAAAGCTGAAATCCTGTAGCTGCTGTAGATAATACAGAAGACTGTTCTTCTTCGGCTCGAGATGTCATTTTATAAGCTCCAGAGGCAACTCTTGGGTGAGTTAATAAAAAACAATAAGGTTTCATTTCAAAATCTAGATTTTGATAATCATCTTTAAAATATGCTTTAATTTCACTAAAATTTAAGAACTTGCTGTAATCGTTATAATATGAGTTTTTATCTAAATCATCTTCTGAAATATTTAAAATATCAGAGCGTATTTTTCTGAGTTTTAGACTATCAGTTTCTTCAGTTTCTAAAAAACTATCATTAAAAGCATTAATTTCTACATAATCTCCATAAATTTTTTGAAAGATATTATCATCTGAAAATGCTTCTTCTGGTGTGATATGCTGATAATACATCATTTCAGTTATAGCCTCATCGAAAGACCGTGATGATGAAGAAATAAATCTAGTTACATCTCCCATATTAGGTACAGGTTTATGTTCTTTATCATGGACATATAATAAGTGCATAATAACAGCTTCAATTAATGCTGATGCTGTGAGTACCCAGTGCTTGCTTTTAGGGTCATTTGCCATTTTTCCTGTAGGGTCTGCTATCATATTGGCTATGGTCATAACATCAGCGTATTCCCTATCTGTTCTATACTGGACTTCAGCAATAGGATTCCAACGAGCAGTTATTCCCTTTGTATCTAAAGGATTAAAATTTAGTACTTTTTGCTTTAAACCTTTGCGTCTAAAGCTAGCTGTGTAATCCCAGTTTTCACCATCTTTGATATCTAGAACAAAAACGGATTCTTTCCATGTTAATAGTGTAGGAATAATAACGCCTACACCTTTTCCTGTACGAGTAGGGGCAACAATAAGTGTATGAGATTTTTCATTGATGTCATATTGCAGCAGATATGTTTGTTTATAGATTAAGTTTTTTGTATAAGTAAAAGGGTTAATTCCTAAAATTACACCTTCTTTAGCTTTTAAATGGGCTTTTTTTATATCTCTTTTACCTCCCCAAGTGGCTGAGCCATGAGAGGTATTTGGAGATTTTCGCCTTATGATAAATAGTGATATACTCATACCTAGTAATATACAAATATAGATGCTGTTTTCAGCGTTATGAATAATTGTAGGAATTATATCTGAAGCGTGTATATACCAGATAATAAACATCCATGGTTTATATAAAACAATATTATTTGTAATTTGAAACCCTTGTCCTAAAGCACTATCATATTCGCAGTGATAAGCTACTTGTTGAGTAGCTACAAATATTCCTATAAAGGTAAATAAAATGGTTATTGATAGAAAGGTTATAAATCTATTAATTGGATTTTGCATAACAAACCTCCATTAAAAAACCAGATTAGTAATTGTCATGATATTAATTGATGTTCCTGGATTAACAGTTATTTCTGGCTCGATATTCATTTGCTTTTCAAATAGCTTAGATGCTGTATTTATAAGACTTGTAGCTGCTCCTTGAGCTGCTAAATCGCCACTATTTCTCCAGCCATATTCACTGTAATTATTACCAGTAGCTATGTTTCCTAAAGCTCCAATAGCACTAGCTAATATACCAGCTCCTATTTGTTTTCCCGTGTGATTATTGACATCTCCTTTTATACCTGCATAACCTTGAGCATCTACTGATTTAAACATATTTTCAACATTATAGGTATCTCCATTAGGAAAAATAAGTGTATTCCAAGATATATCTACTCTTGATTGTCCTTGCTTAATGGCACTTTCATATTGACCTATAATTTTGCTACCAGCAGGAATTAATAAATTATTTCCATATAAAGAGTCATAGATATTATTATTAATTTGAGCCATTATTTGCCCACCGATTTGACTGTTAATGCCTGATAAAAGAGTAGCATTGATTAAGGTTCCTGCTAAAATAGTATTTTCGTTTATATTATTAACTTGAGGATAGGAAAATGTATTATTAGTAGGATTTTCAGTAGTTACTGTTTCACTTGTATTTTCATCTTGGTTATCTTGGTTAAATGACATAAATTTTATAGCTGCTGCAAATATATTTTTTTCATCTTGTTTTTGTTCATTATTTGTATTTGATGAATTTATAGAAGTAGTATTGGCTGTATTAGATGTTTGTTGCTTAGGTATATAACTAGGAGACTGGCTTTGTAATATTGGTACAGGTCTTGAATAGTGAACTTCATTATTATTTTCTGGATAATAATTAGTATTATTACTTGAATTAGTTGCTGGTCTTTTTTGTACATATTGAGCTTGATTTTGATTATTAATATTTTTAGATTGTTGCTCATGTTTGGCTAGAGAATCATAATTATCTGGAATTGTATCTACGCTACCTGTTTTGGCTACATTATAATCATTTTGAGTATCTGCAACTTCAACCTTGGGTTTATTTTCTTTTTTCTCATCGGAAGAATCATCTGAACTAAAAATAAATACGGTTACAGCTACAGTCATAAAGAATAAAAATAATCCTATAACTACTTTTTTATTAACAGTTGATGTTTGTGTAGTGGTTTGTAGATTATCTATGTCTTCTTCATCTTTTTTCAGTGCTTCACCTAAGGTTTCAGCAGGCTGATTATCTTTTATATTGTTTGTTAAATAAGTTGTGTCTTTATGACGAACCTTGTCTAATATATTCATATCAATCTTTCCTTGTAATAGTTACTTCTTCATCAGCTGATTTTAAAATGGCTTCATCAAATATCGTTTCTACAATAAAAGTATTATTAGAAGTTTTATAGTTGGCTAAGATTAATTTTTTATCTTTGTCTTTAATAAATAAAACAGGTAATGTATCTAATTCTTTAAATTTAATATATGTTTTTCGTTTATCATTAAATACAACTGTTGGCATAAAATCTATATTTTTATTGCCTTTAATTTTGTAATTAAAACTTATATTTTCTGGCTTAATATTATCTTTTTCAATATAGGCATTATCCATAGATTGTTTTATTTGTTTTTGAATGTCATCTTCATTTCCATAACTCCAGCTAACCATAGGGTTAAACCAATCGCCAGAATTTAATAGTATTTGATAAATATGACCTGTATCCGTATTTACAATTACATTTGTAGATATATTATTAGCTATAGGTTTCACATACAAATGAGATGTGTTTTCTACTGTAGCGTGGTCTATTAACCATTGAGCAGTATCTCCACCACCCACATAAGTTATTTTTTCATTATCTTTAAATTTAATATCTGTTAGATAGCCTATTTTGCAGTAAATCTTATATACTTGTTCTGGTCCATAAGAAAATACCATACGAGCATAGCCCTGAGCATTTTTGCCATCTTGAATATAGTTATTAGCTCTTGAAGAATTAGGTGGCAAAATTACATAATCTTTAGTAGTTTGTTTTGGTGCATCATAAGTTAATTTTGGTAATTCATTTACTTTATTTTCTGGAGGATTTTGCTTAAGGTCATTTAAATATTCTTTTACGGATTGCTTTTCTTTAGTGATATTATCTAGTTTTGTTTGTAAATCAGTTATTTTAGCGTCTTTATCTTTGGTGGCAAGGTCTACTTCAACTTCTAATTTAGCTTCTAAATCACTTATTTTTTCATAAAGCTTGGCTACAGCTTGTTCTACATCATAGTTTTTATTATCTTTGTGTTCATTAAGCTTTGTTATATCTTGTTTTATTTCATTTACTGTGGTGTTTTCATTTGCGTTTGCTATTTGATAACTATTTATCATTAATACCGCTAAAATTGCAGCTATTTTTCCATTCATAATTATCTCTCCTATTTTTTATTTTTATCTTGTTTTACAGCCTCTTTATCCCATGAAAAATCTGTTATATATATACCGAGTGGATTTTTTAATGCCATTTCTTCATTCTCTGGTGGTTTTACAGCAATGGTAAAAACTCCAGACATTTCTACAGTTTCTTTATTTCCTGTATCTAAACTATATCTTGTTTCTATCCAGCGTACTTGATAGGAATTATTGCTCTCTGTAAGTGGCAAGATAACATTTATTTCTACTTGCACTGTCTTATGACCTAAAGCTTTAGCGATATCTTCAGATTGTAGATAATGATTTAATTTTCCCATAGCATCTCTACTTAAAAAGGCATAAGATGAGTTAATATTCCTTTTATATAGCACAGGGTCTAAAGGTATTTCTCGCATTTTTTTGATAAAATCTGTTATAAAATATTTTTTAGCTACCTCTTGTGGTTCATATTTTTGTTCTTGTAGATAGCCTGCATTTCTAACTATTCCCGTTTGTGTATCTACTTCTACAATATATGGCTTTATTTCAGATTTTGTAGCAAAATAAATTAAGGAAATTGTCATTATAACTATGACAAAAGCTAAAATTGCGACTAATCGTAAAAGGTTAAATCTATCATTGGTTAACTTAGATAATTCAACATCATAATCATTTTTTGCTCTGTCAGAGGGATTTATGGGGTTTGTGTTATTAATGTATGGTGCTGGTTTTAAAAAGTCTTTAATACTCATTTCATTCTCCTAAATTTATAAAAATATATTTATGGTAATCTATTTTGTTTTTAGTACAATAATTAATAATAGCATTTAATAACTTTATGCCACCTTTATTTTTAGTATCATAAATTACAGCGTGCAGATAACTATTAGATAAGGATAATTCTATTGCACATTTTGTTATATTGCCATTAAATTTATTGTTAATAATGTCTTTTATAAAATTGACTCGGTTAAATCCTAGCTGCATAAAAATCTCCTTGTTGTGTAAATTAAAATGAATGTGATATTAGCTAAAAATATTATGATAAAAAATTCACCTAAAGGTATAAAGCCAACTATCCCCATCATTGCCCAAATATCTCCATCTCCCATGCTGGTTATTATTTGCTTATTTGATTTAAAATAGCATCTTAAAATTTGCATAAATATTACTAAACACGCTATAATGCACAGTGGTAATGCTAAAAAATCCATACTAATTTGAAATGTTGTTAAATAGTTAGCAAATATATCATTAAAATTCAAGATTTTGTATATTACATAACCTAAAAATATTATTGGTAAATACGAAAGTCCTTTATCTAGGTGATTTTCCTCATTAGCAAAAGTGATATGGATATTATTACAATTTTTTAGTTTGATTGATGAAACATAGATAAACACCAAAAATAATGTTCCAGATAATAAATTGTTTAGATAACATACAATATTAAAATTAGAGAATATAGCATATGTGGTACTTAACATAAATAGACTGATACAATAATAGATACTAACTGTCTTTGTGCGAAAATCTTCAATGATTAAATATAAAATATTAATAGCAATAAGTATTTTCATTAATAACATTTCTTAGTCTTCCTTTGCTATATATTCACTTCGTTTACTACCTTCGCTTATATAATAAGAGTTAGATAACGGCTTTTTTATCTTTAGTTCATAGTAAATATAATAGTTGTCTTTTTTATATGGTTTATATTCAAAGTCATCTATATTTTCAATATGGTTTATATACCCTAAATCTATTAGTTCATCTAATTTTTCAGGATATGTTTTTTGCTTTTTATCTACAATATTATTTTCGTTATCCATATATACATCTTTTATCATTAAATGGTCTGTGCTATATCTTTCTAATGCTACATCTAAATTGTTCATTTGTTCTTTTTGTATATCAAACTTAGCCATAGCATAATTTGTAAAAGAAAATATCCCTACAAGACAAAGTATTAACATGATAGATGAATATAAAATCAACTCCCATTCTAAAAATGCTTTTTTGTTCATTTGAACGCCTCCTAAATCCCTGTTAAAACTATGGTATCATGGAAGTGAATTTTAAAAGTATCGACTTTTGAAAAAATGAAAAAAATTTTTTATCCTTATATATCAAGGGTTTGTGAGTTTAAAATGGTTTTGTGTTCGATGAAAATAGGCAAAAAAAGCTGAACTTTTTGTCAGTAACTAAAAAATGTGTTCGAATCGAACACATTTTTAAATAGTTATATTTGATTTTTAGAATGTACTTTTAACCAAATTGTGTTCGAATCGAACACAAAATAAATGTAATAAATGATAAAAATAATCCTGCGGATTAAATTTAAAATAATGATAAAATAACTTTTTGTCGCTTTTCTGCTCGCACTATAATGGCATTCATTCCAAAAAAACAAGGGTGAAATGAATAACTTCGCTACCCTTGTTTTTTTCCCTTCTGCCATTATCTCAAGACGTGCGAAAATCAACAAAAAACAGTCGCATAGGTAGAAAGGAAGATATACATGACTAAATTAAACAACAAAATAATTAATGAGATTAAAGCCTTAAAACTAAAAATGATGAATACAACTAATTTATTAGCTACTTTTGAAAGTTATGGCTTTATTTTGAATGATATCGATATAGATAGTTCTTTAGTAATATTTAAACATAAATTTGACTATGAAATCATTTTAAAACTAAGATTAATCAGTAAAGATATCTTCTGTATTGAAGATATTAAAATAAATCATAATAATTAGTATTTATTTAGTAATATGCTACAATTAAGATAAAACAAATGAAAGAGATGATATTATGATAAAAGACACAATATTGCAAAATCAAAGTTTAGATATAAAAATAAGTGATATAGCTTTTGAAATTACTCACAAGTTATTATTAGACCCAAAATATGAAAATCCACCAACATATTTAATTGAAGATACAGAAGACTATAATGCAGTGGGAAATATTGTATCTGAAGATAAATCAGAAACATTATTTCTTAGAAAAGAATTACAATCATTAACCCATGATAATTTTAGAGATGTATATACTTTTTACACATATGGTAATTTAGTATCTATAATGGATGATTTAGTTTGGTATTTAGAAACAAAAATAGAAAAAAATAATATTATACTTGAACAGGAAGTTGCAACTAACATTGCATATAATATGTTAATTAATAACAAAAATAAAGAATATATTTCTGAAATGACAAGTATACCAGTATCTAAACTATATGAAATTGAAGAAAATATCGTTAAAAATAGGTTAGATAATATATTTAAAATCTATAGGTATAATCAAGACATAGATATAAAAATACAAGAATTAGTACAAGAAGGTGTTTGTCGTATATTCTTTAGTAAAAAAAATGGAAATGATATTTTAAAATATCCTATAAAATTATTAGATTATTATGATATAGATGAAAAAGGAAATATTGTATCAAAAGAAAATAATCAAACGTTATATTTAGAAAAAATTTTTCAAACTTTAAAGCATAGTGAAGTAAATGAACTTTTTTATGATTATATGTCATGTTTTACTGAGGCTTTAGGTAGATTAATAGATTATCTTGAAGAAAATATAAAGAACTTAGATATTGAATTTACTAAAAAAGTAGCTCAAAAAATTGCTATGAGAATGATAGCTAATAGAGATGATTGGCAATATATATCCGAAGTAACTAATATATCAATAAATGAATTAGAAATATATAATTGGTTTATTAATCGTTAGAATAATTCAAAAGATACAATATATAAGCAATAAAAAGTTGTCCGGTTCGGACAAGAAACACTTCTTTATTTATAATTAAGAAAAAAATAAAGGAGTGTTTTTTTATGAAAAACAAAAATATCACGTTTGGTAATTATATGTATAACTGGTATATGATATACAAATATCCTAAACATGAAATCACTACAAGAAATGTATGTTTGACCTACATTAATATTCATGTAAAACCTTCTAATATAGGTAGAAAATTTATCCAAAATCTTTCAACTAGAGATGTACAAGAATTTTTATCTAATTTATTACAATATGGAAATAAATCTATTTTACGTATGAAGAAAAAAGGCTTATCTAATTGGACAGTTAATAAAATACGTTCACTTATAATATCTTGTTTAAATCAGGCTGTTAGAGAAAATATTGTAAAAGAAAATGTAGCCTCATATACAGAGAATATTAGGATTATTAATGTACCTAAAAATGTTTTTACTAAAGAACAACAAGTATTATTTTTGAATAATTCTAAAAATTATAGATATCATCTGGCATATGAATTATTATTTTTTACAGGAACTAGACGAAGTGAGATTTTAGGACTTAGTTGGGACAAAGTTAATTTTCATAATAATACTATATTTATAAGCCAAGTTTTAGTTGTCATCAATAATAAACCTAAGCTAAAAGCTATTCCTAAAAATAAATCTTCGATTAGAGTTATACCACTACCACAAGAATTAATGAATAAGTTATTAATACTAAAAAAAGAACAAGAAGAATATTTTTCTAAGCATAAATATACTAATATGTATAATCTTGTATTTTGTACTAAAAAAGGCGATGTTTACAATCCTAATAATCTCTTACAAAACATGAAAAAAAGATTGAAGCGTTTAGGGTTACCAAAGGACTTGCATATTCATAGTACAAGACATACTTTTGCTACAAATCTTATTCATAATAAAGTGGCTATCGTAGATATTCAAAAATTAGGTGGTTGGGCAAATCCAGATATATTATTAAATTTGTATGCCCATACTTTACAAGAAAGTCAAATAAAAGCGATAGATGAATTATATGCAAATTTCAAAAAATAAAACTCATTCGATTCAGACATAAATATAGGCGTATTTATTAATACGCCTATATTTGATTATGGATATGTTGTTATAGAATATTAATAAATTCTTTAGGAAATAATACTGATGGATTAGAAGTAGGAATGGTAGTAGCTTGGACATTATCTGCTAATCCTTCAGATAACTATTTAGAGTGTAATGGTCAGGTTGTAGATGGTAGTAAATATCCTAAGCTCTATGCTTTAATGCACAATGTGCCAGATTATAGAGGTGTTTTTTTAAGAGGTCTAGGTGGTAATTCTGCTAGTTTAGGAGAACTACAGGGAGATGCTATCCGTAACATAACAGGAACAATGGGCGGTTCAGCTTCTGACAAAGCTGGTTTATGGGATTATGGAACAGGAGTATTTTATCAATTTAATTTAGGTAAAAATTCTGTTGAATATAGCGGACAATATTATAATTATGTGTCACAAGGAATGGGTTTTGATGCTTCTCGTGTTGTTCCTGTAGCTAATGAAAATAGACCTGTTAATAAAGCTGTTAGATATTTTATTAAAGCCAAATAAATTCTTTAGGAAATAGTACTGATGGATTAGAAGTAGGAATTGTAGTAGCTTGGACATTATCCTCTAATCCTTCAGACTCATATTTAGAGTGTAATGGTCAAGCAGTAGATAGTACTAAATACCCTAAGCTCTATGCTTTAATGCATAATACTCCAGATTACAGAGGTGTATTTCTCCGTGGATTAGGTGGTAATTCTACTTCTTTAGGAGAATTACAGGGTGATGCTATTCGTAATATAACTGGTAATTTTGTTGTTATTGGTGGTTCTATTGCATATGAAGGAGTTTTTTCACAAAATAGACATAGATATTCAGGAAGTGAATGGGGAAATTGGGGACCTACGCCATATTATTTAACATCATTTGATGCTTCTCGTGTTGTACCTACAGCTGAAGAAAACAGACCTATCAATAAAGCTGTTAGATATTTTATTAAAGCAAAGTAATTTCTTTAGGAAATAGTAAATTAAGCGAAATTAAATATAATGAATATGGTTATTATTGTGAATTTCCTAATGGATTATTAATTCAATGGGGTAGAGGTAAATGTTATGAATATCAAAGATATCCTATACCATTTACAACAGCAGTAAGTCCAGTAGTTTCTGGTGGAGGTAAAGGAGCTTCTATGGTAGATGTAGGTAGTTTTAGTGCAAATGGATTTTCTGCTCATTTATCTGACGGTTATGGTCAACACGACAGTTTTTATTGGATAGCAATAGGATATTAATTTCTTTAGGAAATAGTACTGATGGATTAGAAATAGGAATGGTAGTAGCTTGGACATTATCTGCTAATCCTTCAGATAACTATTTAGAGTGTAATGGTCGGGTTGTAGATAGTACTAAATACCCTAAGCTCTATGCTTTAATGCATAATGTGCCAGATTATAGAGGTATGTTTCTCCGTGGACTAGGTGGTAATTCTGCTAATTTAGGTATCCTTCAAGGTGATGCTATTCGTAATATTGTAGGACAAATTGGTGGACCAGGATTAGGCAGAATTACTATACAAGGAGATCATCGACCACAATTATATGCTACAGGTCCATTTACAACAAAACAATTAGGAGATGGTGATGAAGGTCATTATGGTGGCGAAGGATATCAAATAAATTTTGATGCTTCACGTATAGTTCCTACAGCTGAAGAAAATAGACCTATTAATAAATCAGTTCGCTATTTCATTAAAGCCAAATGACTTCTTTAGGAAATAGTACTGATGGATTAGAAATAGGAATGGTAGTAGCTTGGACGTTATCTGTTAATCCTTCAGATAACTATTTAGAATGTAATGGGCAAGCAGTAGATAGTACTAAATACCCTAAATTATATGCTTTAATGCATAATACTCCAGACTATAGAGGTGTTTTTCTTCGCGGTTTAGGTTCTGTTATTAGCAATCATTATGGAACAATTATTCATACTTCTGACAATTTAGGAATACTACAAGGAGATGCTATTCGCAATATTACCGGTGAATTACCAGATAGAAATTCATATTATATGTGGACTGGTGTATTTACCTTTAATCCTAAAAAACCTGAAAAACATGGTGCAACATCTGTAGAAGGTGGTTACAGAGGTGTATTTGATGCAAGTAGAGTTGTGCCAGTAGCAAATGAAAATAGACCTGTTAATAAAGCTGTTAGATATTTCATTAAAGCTAAATGACTTCTTTAGAAAATAATCTTTTACCTATAGGAGCTATATGTCAATGGCCAAATAATGCTAGAATACCTGATGATTTTTTAGAATGTAATGGTAATAATTTTGATGTAAATAAATATCCTAAATTATATAAAGTACTTAATTCTAATAAATTACCTAATATAAATGATAGTTTAAATGTTAATATAAATGGATATTATGCTATAGGTGTATATAGAGATAGAAATGTAGATCATGGTAACAGTTCTCATTATTGGTCTTGGGGTGGCTATGAAAAAACCAAATATTCTTTTAGTCTTGGTAAAAGTTCAAGTGGAACAACAAATTATACATTATATTTTAAACCTTTTAACGAAGGATTTAAATTTAATTGGCATTTAAAATTAATTATTAAAGCTAAATAAATTCTTTAGGAAGTAATCTAGGTGAATTTGCCTCTAATGATAAAGGTTATTATTGGAAATTACCTAATGGCTTGATATTTCAATGGGGATATATTAGAAGTAATCATGGAGCTGGTCATGGTACAGATTATGTTCAATTTCCAATAAGATTTCCAAATAAAGCCATTGTAGGAATAGGCAATGTTAATAATTCCACAACTGGATTACATTATAATTCTGGAGGGGTAGATAATTTAACAACAATAGGAATGAATATATCTTGTGATAATCCTGGAGCTTATTGGCTTGCTATTGGTAATTAATTTCTTTAGGAAATAGAGATAGCCTTGAAGTCGGTATGGTTATTGCTTGGACACTTGCAACTAATCCTTCAGATAGTTATTTAGAATGTAATGGGCAAGCAGTAGATGGTAGTAAATATCCTAAATTATATGCTTTAATGAAAAATGTACCTGATTATAGAGGTGTATTTCTCCGTGGTTTAGGTGGTAATTCTGCTAGTTTAGGAGAATTACAAGGAGATGCTATTCGTAATATCACAGGAAGTACAGGTATATTTACATCTCAAGGTTGGCCAACATCTTCAGGAGCATTATTTACTAAAGCTTCAAGTGATGGTGATGATGGTGGACGATCTAATGAAGGTCATATAATTTATTTTGATGCTAGTCGTGTAGTACCTACAGCTGAAGAAAACAGACCAATCAATAAGGCGATAAGATATTTTATCAAAGCAAAGTAATTTCTTTAGGAAGTAAGATATCCTATTTTAATACACCAGATTTTACCAAAGTTCAACGTATAAGTAATGGTTTTGTATGTCCTAATAATGGTTGGATAAATATTTACAGAGGAATATATAATTATGGTATGCGATTATATATTAATAATATTTTAGTTTCTACAGCATGGTTATATTGGGATTGTGCTTATAATAGAGATGAACAAAATTATAATATTGTACCTGTATCTAAAGGTGATGTTATCACCTTTAGTGGTGGTAATAATGGAGTTTATTTCACACCATGTAAATAAAAAATGTAAAAAAAAGCAGTTCAATGAACTGCTTTTTATTTTATACGCATAACCCAATATAAAGCCATATATGGTGGCTTATTTTCTATTGGTTGTCCAAAAGAATTACTAGTTCCTGGAATAGTAGCAAAGGCATTTTTGAAATAACCATGTGTATTTCCTTCATTTTTTTGAAAATACTCCCATGACCAAGCTCTAATTGGTAAATTACTAACTAAATTATTAGAACCATTAACTTGATTATTTCCTTGAACCGCAATAGTTTTATTAAGAAAATCTGCTAAATTAGGTAATTGATTTAGTGCAAGTATATTTGTACTTGTACCACCAATAGTATTAAGATTGTAAGAACTACCTGCACCAACAATAAAACGATCTCTTAAGTCTGGTGTACCATCTGTTCCATCACATAAATGATAGTTTAATGGCAAAGCATTTAGAGAGCCTGTATAAGCAATAATACCGCCTATTGGCACAGAAAAACTGCTACCTAAAGAAGATAGCGGTATTTCTGTACTATATCTTGGACCATTTTCATCATCTTTATAAATTTTTATACTCGCTACTTTAAAAATATTTCCGTTATCATCTTCTGTTTCATTTTCTATTTCATAAGTATAAAACCAATCATCATCACTATCATTACCAGTTATTTCACTTAATTTTGTTTTTGTTGTTACTTCTTCTGCATCTGTACCTTCAAGTTTTATTTTTTCAGATACTATATCAGAATATGCTTGTGCTTGTGTTGCTGTCTTAGCTGCAGTTAAGGTTGTAAAACTATTTCCCCATAAATTCATAAAACAATTTGCTATTATTATAAATATAATAGTTGCCAGCATTGCTGAAACTACCATATTAGCAGGTCTTTTTTTATTCATCTTATCCTCCTATTATAAAGGCAGATTAGAATATCTAATCTGCCTTTCATCTTTTTATTATATTACCATGAAAGTGTTACTTCACTTTCAAGCCCACCTACAGATACTGCATTAGAAGTAGTGATACTACCACTACCATCTGTACTTGTTTCAATTAAATATTCACCACCCCAAGGATCATTTAGATCTGCATCTTCTGGTAAAATATTCTGATGTGATAGACCATCTACAGATTCTTCTGCAGTAAGTCCTGTTTTTAGATCGTCCATTGTTATACTATCACTTGGATTAATTGCCATCATTTGATATGTTGTTACAGCTGTTTTTATAGTATCCATTTCTTGTTTTGCTGTAGTAACTTTTGCCTGATTAATTAAGAATGGTAATCCTAAAAATAATACACCTACAAGAAAAAGTACAACAATCATGTATACCATGAGTTCTGAAATTGAAAAAGCTTTTCTTTGTTTTTGATTATTAATTGATGTTAATACAAACATTATTATATTTCCCCTTTATAATTTATTAGTTTTTTATTTACCTATTAAACCTATTGCACCATTTTTAAATTCTTCATTTGAATATGTTCCCTTATTATCTGCTCCTTTAGAGTAAATCACAAAACCATTGTCTTTACTTCCTTTTTTTATTTTTTGATAAATAAAATCTTGATTCCAAGCATCTTTTTCAAGTTTATTTATCCATGGACCAAAATGTGATGCATCATTACCTTCAGCATCTTTGTTACCACTTTTGGTTAGTGTTGTCAATTCATCTGGATATTCCCCCATTTCAAATCTATATTGACTAACAGCTGTAACATATTTAGCTAAAGTTGATTTAGTATCAGCTATTTTGGCAGTGGTTATATATTCATTGGCACCATAAAAGGCTATACTTGTTAGTATTATAACTGCAGCTGTATATATAACTAATGTTGCTAAGTTAAATGCAGGTCTCATATAATTACCTCATTCCTATGCCTTGTACACTTTGTGTAAGTGTAATCATTGGAATATAAATAGATACATATATTGTTATTACGATTACACTAGCAAAACCTATTATTGGTGTAGATATTTTATCTGGCAAGGTTACAAGCAGAGCTAAAAGTTGTTCTTTATAATCTTCAGAAAGCTCATCAAAGGTGTCTGCTGCGATACCTGTTTGCTCAATAGAACGAATTACAAAAATAAAATCATTATCTAATAGTTTATAATATGCATCTACTTCCTCAACGGCATCTGAAAGAGTATATGCATTATTCACTTTTTCAGCAATATCAAGTAGCTCATTTCTATATTTGCTATTATCTATTGCCATAGCTGTATATTGTAAAGCTTTATATGTTGTTATGCCATTTCTTAATAGAATAGCAAGTATTTTACATGTATAATAATGTGTTGTTAGTTTTAAAATATCTTTATATATAGGTACTTTTAATAATAAAATGTCAATTTTTTCTTTATAAATTTTAATTATATATTTGAAAAATATTATTAGACCAATGATTATAAATGGTAATAGCCAAATATAATATATGGCAAAATCGCCTAATCCTAATAATAATTTTGTTACTACTGGTAAGTCTGCATTAAGACTATCAAAAATTTTTTTCATTCTACCGAGCATATAGATTGCTACAATAATTAAAATAACTAATCCTACAAACATTACTTTTACAGTAAACATATTAGATTTTATTTTTCGTGCTATATCTGTTTTTTGCTTCAGATAATATACAATTTCATCTAAAATTGTATTCATATTAGATGTTTCACCAATTCTAAGCATTTCTGCAATAAAATTTGGCATGATTTTTTGTTTTATTATTGCTTCAGAAAAACTATTACCAGAATTCAATTCAGCGATTACATTTTTTAGATAAGGCTTCATTATCTCATGATTAGATTCTAAGTATTCTTCTAATGCTTTATCCATAGGAATACCTGCCTTTTGATAACGCCTTAATACTCTAAAAAACTTTAATAAATCAATATCATTTGGCACTGTACGTTTTTTTATGTGCAAAAATATTAGTATAGAGTTTACTATTTCATAAATTATTTGTTTAAATAGTAATTCGTCCATATATCCTCCTATAAGTTATTAATGAGATTATTGATAGCATCTTTATTACCAATTTGATTATAAAGTTCAATTAGACTAGTTTTTCCTGCTACTACATAATCTAAACCTTTCTCCCACATAGAGATAAATTTATTTTTCTTTAAGGCTTCTTTAATTTCTTTCATTGAACTTGTATGATACAAGATGTCTTTTAAATCATCATTAAATAAAACATATTCAACAATAGCTATTCGATTAATATAGCCAGTATGATTACAATGAGGACAATTATTTCTTTGTTCTACTGTTCCTATTTGTTTTAAATCTATTGTTGAAAGTCGATTATATTCTTCTTCAGATAATAAAATTTTGTCCGATTCAGATAATTTGTATTCTCTTTGACAATGAGGACAAAGTATACCAATAAGTCTTTGAGAACTGATTAAATTTACTTGGTTTAACAAAGATACTTTAGACACGCCTAAATCAAGAAGCCTTGAAATTGCCGTTATACAGTCATTAGCATGTAGTGTCGTAAATACCTGATGTCCTGTTGCTCCAGCTTGAATTACAGTTTCAGCGTCTGTTTTATTTCTGATTTCATTGTAGAGAATAATTTCTGGGTCTTGTCTTAAAATTACCTGTAATGCTTTTTGTGAACTAAAGTTAGTAGCATTGTCTTCTGTTTCGTGGATCTGAACCTGACAGTAATTAGGATTATATATTTCTACAGGGTCTTCAATAGTTACTACTATTTTTTCATAATCTGCATTTTTTACTACTTCACCAATTTTAGCATGAAGTGTGGTGGTTTTACCGCTTCCTGTAGGTCCTGTTATAATAAACAATCCTGTTGGGCAAATTTTAAGTTGATTTTTGATAATATCAATATCTTTAGATAGATAACCTATATCATATAAAGTCTTTTGCTTACTCAAAAATTGCTGAAGGCGAAGTACTACTTTTTCCATACCAGATACCATAGGCATGGTAGAAATACGCACATCAACATCATTTCCTAATTTATCTTTTGTTAGAAAAGAGCCTTTATTTGGCATATTTTTTCTAAGCATATCGGAACTAGCTGAAGTATCTAAGCGTTTAATTGCCATAGATATTCTAGGTATTTCATTTTCTGTAAAATCATAATCTGCACTATGATTTACGTTTTTACCATTTATGCGATATAAAATTTTTATAGAATAGCGATTATTAAATTTATAAGGTAAAAAATGTATATCTGACGCTCCAAATTCTATGGCATCAGCTATGATATTTTTGACTTTATTTAAGATAGGAGCATTATCTTCTATATTTTCTTGTACTTCATGAGCCATACTTTGAGTATTTAAGTCTACTTTGTAGTAGTATTTTAGAGCTTCTTTTAGATTGTAATTGTCAGTTAAAACTAATTTAATTGTTGCATTTAACTTTGTAGAAAAAATATCTTCAATTTCATCTTGCTCAAGCAATGCATCTTCATTACAAACAATATATAAAGTTTGATGTTCTTCATCGTAATTAAAGGGAAGAATCTTATATTTTTGAGCAATGTTTTTATCTACTAAAGCGACAATATTTGCAGGTATATTTAATTTTACAAGTGAGGCATCTATATATTTACCTTTATCTATCATCTTTTGTTTTAGTGATTCATCTGTAATAAATTCCATTAATTCACCTTCTTTATTTGTTGATTTTCTTGATTATCTGTAGTTGAAGTTAATTCATTTAATACTTGGTTTTCTTTTTTTATCTGTGGTAATAGATTTTCAGGTATATCATCGTTGATAATATATGGCGTTATGGTGATGAATACTTCTGTGTTAGATTTATTTTTCGTATGATATTCAAATAATTTGCCTAAAAGAGGGAGTTTTCTTAAAAGTGGAATACCAGATATTGTATCAAAGTCTTCTTTACTCATAAGTCCACCAATAACAAATGTTTGACCAGATTTTAAATGAGCAATGGTGTTTGCTTCACGAGATGCAATCTGTGGAGCTTGCATGCCACCTTGCTCTATATATTTTGTAATATTTTTTATCTGTGTATCGATATCTAAACTCACTATTCCTGAAGCTTTATCTATAGTAGGTTTAATATTTAAGGTACTGCCTATATCTTGGTAATCAAAAGTAATATTAGTTGAACCGTCTGCTGTATTTTGCTGAGGAATTGGCACGCTATCGCCCATAAAAAGTTTTGCTTCATATCCATTTTCTGTTAAAATTACAGGTCTACTCATCACTTTTCCTTTAGATATTGCTTCATTAAGCTGACTGGTTACACCAAAAGTTAATTTTGTTCCCCAATTCTGATGAGATATAGGGTCATCAACGTTGTGCGTGTAACTTGGCATTGTATAGTTAAAGCCAACATCTAAATCTTTGGTGTGAGATGTTTCGATTAATTGTGCTACAATCAAGCATTGACTTACTGGTTTATCTATGGATTTTATAAGCCTTCCTGCCTGAGTTAATTCGTAGCTATTTCCTGTAACGGTAATTGTAGAATATTGGTCATTAGCCACTATATTTGCTTCATCGATACCTAGTCCTTTAAGCTCGTTTATTAATTTTTCTTTATCTGCATATCTTACATTAAAGCGTTCAGAACTTAGCATAGTATCTTCATCTTTAGAAATTCTATAAGTCCCATTAGAGTTAGACCAGTTTAAGTTGTAGGTAGCTGTTAAATAAGATACTACTTCATCTAAAGTTACATTTTTAAGTGTGGCATATACCTTAACGTCATTTAAGTCATCACTATCTACTACTAAGATATTGCTTCCAGAAATTTTTCCTAGTAAGTAAAATACACTAGTAAGTGGTGCACCTTGCCAATCAAAATTATATTTAGGACCATCATATACAGGTTCATCTTCTAACGTTACAATATCATTTTCTGTGGGAATATATTCATAATCTGTAGGAATTCCCTCACCATATATATTTAGTGGTGTTGGTGTTTCATTAATAGTGGTTATTTCTACATTTGTATTTTTAACATTATCCTTATTTTCGGCATATTTATTAAGTACATCTTCAACTGTTAGTTTAGGTTTAAGTGGTTCTTTTTTGAATTGAGCTGCAAATGCTTGTGCTTCTTGACTTGGATTTGCATGAGCAAATGAAGTTAAAGTTATACTTAAGGGAATAGTAAGCATAATTGTCTTATTTAAAATTTTTTGCATAAATTATCCCGTCCTTATTGTGCTATATTATAAGATATTTGATTACCATTACTGAAAGTAATACCATTGTTATTTATCTTAGATATAGTATTACCATGTAAAGTATCACCTTCTTTTACCACTTGACCGTCTACAATAGCAATATTTTCTCCATATTCATTAGAAGAAATTCCTTGAATTTGAGATGTTGGTGTTGTATTTATAGCTGGGACTTGTGGTAAATTGTTTTGATTAAATGAAGGAATTGGTGGTAAATTACCATTTTGATTGTAATTAGGTATAGCAGGTAAATTAGTATTTTGAATTTTATTTTTGACCATTTTTTCTGGATTATTTGCTAGATAAATAGGACTATCTTTATTGACAAAAGGATTTTCTAAGCTAGCTAAATCTATATAGTTATTATTATTTGCTTGTTTATTTTTAGCTATTGCATTGGTATTTATATTAGGCTTAGTTGTAGTGTTTTTTTTATTATTATTACTATCATAATTAAAGAAAAATAATGTTGCTGCAACACTACCTATAAATACTAATAAAGTAAGAGGAATAATAACTTTTAGTTTTGGCTTGGTTTTAATCGTAAGATTATTCACTAATTCGTCATCATAGCTTATATCTTTATTTTTTTTAGGTTTCAGTTGAATATTTTTAAAAAAGCTTTTCATTTTGTCCTCCTATTTTATGTAAATTCTATATACCATATCGACCTTTACATTATTAGTTTGATTAGTATTTATTTTATCTTTAGATTTAGTGTTATTAGTTTCATCACTAGAGATTTGTATTTTTTCTATGGTTATTAGGGCATCACTTGTGTTAGTAAAATTTGTAACTACAGTTATAGCTTTTGACCAATCTCCTACAAAAGAGATATCATATTCTCTAAAGGATATTTTTGTATCTTTTTTATTCGTTTTTTTAGCTTCTTTTTCTGAGAACTTTTCTAAAAGTAATTGATTTTTAGCTAGATTATTTAAAATTTCTGTTTGTACAGTATCTAATTGCTCTTTATCTACAGGTCTATATGTTTCTTCATTTATTTTAATAGCTAAATTATTGTATTCATCTATCGTTTTTTGCATATTAGCCATATTAGCTTTAGTTATATTTGCCTCCTGGTAACTCACACTCAACTCAAAAAATAAACCTAATATGATTAAAAATACAATAGAAGTTATACCTATATATTTAAAAGCTCCTTTAATTTTAGATAATTCTTTGATTTTCATTTATTCATTTTTCTCCTTTTTTATATTTTTATTCTTTTTAGGAGTATTTTTAATTACTTTTAATATAGAGATTTCAGCAGAATTAATTCCATCAACAGTATTATCTATCTTAGTTAACATTATGTTTTTAAATCTATCGCTATTTAAATTAGAACTAAATTCTTGTATTTTCATTGGTTCATTAGCTACTAAATCTATTTTTATCCAATCATTATTTTTATCATCCTGACTATTATTAATGGAAAGTTTTGTAAAGCCTAAAGTATTATTGTCTGGCTTATTAGCTAAAATATCACTTAAGATTGGTTGTATAGGTTCTGTTTGTTTTTTCACATTTTGAATAATCTCGTTTTCTTTTTTTAACGATATTATTTGTTTATTAGCGTAGTCAAAATTAGACTTTAAACTATCTGGTATAGTAATAGTACTTAAATAATATAAAGATACTGTTTGTATACCAATGATGAAAGTAAATAATAACAATGCTACTTTACTGGCTTTCTTGATGTTTTGCTCTAATTCAATAAGTTTAGTACTTTCTTTAACTATTTCAGGTAAAATATTGGCTGAATTGATTTTGACGTATTTTAACCTAGCTGCTTCAAGTTCTTGTAGTAAACTACCAATACCTATATAGTAAGCATCAATTTCTGTTTGATTATATTTTTTTATTGTTAGATTAGAATTTGGTCGCATTTTATAAATACGAGCGTTTTCATCAGTAGAAGCAAAAGTTAATTTTGAAATATTTTCCTTGGTAGAAAGGATATGAATATCTGCATTACCTGTTATGGCTTTGAATTTATTTTTAGCTACAGCATTTGCTTGAAGCAGTGCATCAGATAACAATATTTGACTATTTTGGTTTTTAAGGTTATCTAAGATATATTCTTTGGCTAAATTCATCTTAAATAAACCCGCTATTGGCGAATACATAATTATATTTGCACTATGTTTATATATTTCAAAAATGTAGGCTTCTTGCTCAAATGTATTTTTATATCTAATAGCACAAAAACTTAATGGTTCTATAGATTTAATCAATAGATTTACATTTTTACTAGCTTGTAATAGGGTATCAATATATGTTTTTTCAATGCTATATACTGTTTTCCATGAAAAGGCGGCACTTTTTAGATTAAAAGGCAAACTATAATAATATTTATCGGTGTCTATATTATTAGTTTGTAAAAATTTATCTATATCTTTTTGTTTTTCACTATTTGTTGGATAGTAAAAATAATTAATATTAAATACTGCATCAGGTAAAATAAAATATATATCTGTTTTACATTTAGTTAGTGATACTATTTCATCGAAATACATAGTTAGTGAATTTACATCTTTATTTATATAAGCTTCATATATGGATTTATATGAAATTAGTGACTTTATTTCTAATTTATTTTTTATTTTTTTTCCTACGACAATTTGTGTAGTATCTTCAAAAATGGTAATGGCAAGCATAAAATCCTCCTTAATCTTCACTTTGTTGTAAAATATATAGTAAATTTACTGCTCTAAGTGAAGCTGTAACCATTTTATTGGCTTTAATAGCTTTAATTTTTCGTATTTTGGTATTTTTTATAATATCAATAATAAAACTTATACCTACACTATCTATAAGGTTAGTATCTGAAAAATCCATTATTACTTCAGTACAACCATTACTAATAGCTTCTTTAAAGTCGTCTGTAAGTTCTAAATATATGGGAAGTGTCATATCTCCTTTAACTTTTATAATTGCTATAGTATTATTCATTATTATATATTTCATATTTATCCCTCATTTTGTGTTCGATTCGAACACATTTTTTAGTTTTATAAAAATTGCAGTGATGTCATCTTTTTTATTTTGTATATTATCTAATGTCAATAAATCAGACAGACCATCTGTACAAAATACTATTTCCTCTGCATTACTTACATCTAAAACTTCTTCTTGGTAATTATCCGTACTAAAGCCTAATAAATTGCTACAAAGTTCAATTTCTTTATACTCTAATTTATCTTTTAATAATATGTTAGGCATACCAGCAGGAATGTAATATAGCTTTTTATTTTGTATATCTAGTTTAAAAATAATAGCCACTACATAAGCACTAGTGTCTGAATCGGTGTCCATTTGAAATAGTATTTCTTCGTTAATATTATTCATAACTTCAATTAATGATTTAAAAACTTTCTTGTCATAAAATCTAAACGCATAATTGAAAATAGTCTTTATCTTTGCTGTTTGTCTCCAAGCAATTAAATCATGACCTGTACAATCAAATAGATAGCCATATAAAAATTTATTATCTTCATCTAGCCAATATTTAAATAAATCTCCAGATAGATTTAAATATGGACTATAGATGTAATCTACTGCTAAATCATCTTTATCAATAAAGTCTGGTAAAGTTTCTGCTTGGTTTATTTGTGCTTTTTTTACAGTTTCTTCTAATGTAGTGCTAAAACCTAATTTGAAATTATTAAAAAAAGTGGCAATTTGTAATGTAAATAAGTCTTTATCTATTGGTGTAGCTATAAAATAATTGATGTTTAAGTCTTTAAGTTTAGTATTATTCATATTTTGTTTAGATAAAAACATAAATATAGTTAAATCTTTGTATGAAATACTATCTTTAATCATTAACTCTTTTAAGATTTGACAAAAAACTATGCCGTTTATTTTGTCTAAGTCATCATCAATGAATAAGACTGATGGTTTTAATGTATTATATAAGCTTAATCCTGTTATGGGATTGTCTGTTGTAAGTATTTGATGGTTATTTCCTATTTGTGATATCAATATTTTTTTTATGATATCTTTTTCCTTTGAGATAATTAATATATCCATATACTTTATATTTCCAAAACACCAATATCTAATTTATTTAGTAATTTTTTATTGGATAGTTTTCTTATTTTATAAGGAAGATATACCACCAAATGTACTGTTTGCATATCAGGCTCTAAGATTACACGGTCACAAGATTGGAGCATTAACCATATTCCCCTACCAGAAGATTTATCTTGTATAATTTCATGCCAACAAGCATTATTATTTTTAGTTAATTTAAATAAATTATCCTTTATCATCTTTGCTTTGGTTTTATAAGTATCTGCTTTTATAGACACAATTAAACTTTTATTTATATATTTTATTGTTATATCTATTTTTGCTCTATCATAAGACTTTTTATTATATCTACAAGCATTACAAATAGCTTCTGTTATAGCTACCATAAAAAATGCAGCTTTCTCGTTATCCTTAAAATACATATAAAAGAAATCAAATAGCACTTGATGAGGATAATTTTGATAGCCAATAAAATTAAATTTATATTCCATTTTGCACCTATTTACTTTGTGTATTATTACTGTTATTATTTTGTAATTCTTCTAAATCTGCCTGTATTTCATTAAAAATGCTTTCATCACTAGGTAGTGAAATACTTACATTGTCATCATAATTAGATACTACATAAGGCATAGTTAAATTATTATAATAATCCCGTAAAGTCTTAGCTAAAGCTATATCACCTATCTTAGTTGCTTCATCTATTTGTATTAATAATTCTTGCTTTAACGCATCATTGCCATTTAACGCATTTTCAGCCATAAAATTATATCCTTGAATTTCATTGTCTAAGATATTCTCTGTATAATCTTGGCTGTTAAATTCATTGATAGCTATATTGACTTCACTATCATTAGTAGCAGCTTCACTACTATTAATTAAGTATGAATTTACAGCTACTAGACCTATTAAAATAAGTTCTTTTTTCAAATCAATCACTTTCCTGTAAATATTATTAATGGTATAACTTTGTTTTTAATATTTTTTATGGGAACTTCTCCAAAATATCTACCATCATAAGAATTTTTATTATTTAATCCGATAGGGAGAAAATAACCCTTATTAACATGATGTTTTCCATATTGAGGAATAATACTTCTACCTAGAGAATCTCTAGTAGATATATCGCCTACATATTCATCATTAACATAAATAGCTTTATCATCTACATAATAGGTATCACCTTCTAAAGCTTGTATTTGTTTTAGTAAATAAGTATTTTTGTCTATATACTCTCTTTGTATCATAAATTGTTTTATTGTTACTGGTACTTCAAATAAAACCATGTCGCCTTTTTGATAATCTGCTTGAAAAATTTTAGGAATGACAAAATATATTCCACAAGGTACAGATGGTGATAAATTTATAGTGAAAGGAGTATATTCAAAGAAATTGAATACCAATAATAAAAAAAGAAGTAATATACAAATCAAGTTTGCTTTAAATTTGCCCATAAATCTATTCTAATATAAAAGTGGATTTTAAAAGTATCGACTTTTGAAAAAATGAAAAAAATTTTTTATCCTTATGTATCAAGGGATTGCGGGTTTAAAATGGTTTTGTGTTCGATGAAAGTGGGCAAAAAAAGCTGAACTTTTTGTCAGTAACTAAAAAATGTGTTCGATTCGAACACATTTTTTTAGTAATTATATTTAATTTTTAGAATGTACTTTTAACCAAATTGTGTTCGATTCGAACACAAAATAAATATAGTAAATGATAAAAATAATCCTGCGGATTAAATTTAAAACAATGATAAAATAACTTTTTGTCGCTTTTCTGCTCGCACTATAATGGCATTCATTCCAAAAAAACAAGGGTGAAATGAATAGCTTCGCTACCCTTGCTTTTTTCCCTTCTGCCATTATCTAAAGACGTGCGAAAATCAACAAAAAAACAGTCGCATGGGTAGAAAGGAAAATGATTATGAACATGAATATGAAAACTAAAAAAGATTATGAATTACTAAGTATAGTATTAGGACTTAAAATATCAACTGATTTAAAATTAAATAGTTTAGCAGATATTTTACAATCTCCACGAGCAATATATGGTATAGGACAGAAAAAACAAGAAAAGATATATGCTTTAAAAGAGATTTTAGAAAGACTTTTAAAGGCAGATAAAAACGAACGAATAATTATTAATAAACCAAATGATATAGCTAAAATACTAATTCCTAGATATAGATATGCTACACAAGAAAATTTCATCATTGTATTACTTAATACTAAAAATGAAATAATCTCAATAAATGATATTTCTACAGGTTCATTAAATTCTTCTATTGCTGAACCTAGAGAAGTATTTAGAGAAGTTTTAAAATATCCAACATCTTCTGTGATACTTGCTCACAATCATCCAAGTGGAAATCCAAACCCTAGCGTAGAAGATATAAAGATTACTAAAAAATTAGTTAATGCTGGTAAAATATTAGGAATTGATGTTTTAGACCATATAATAATCGGAGATAATGAGTTTAGAAGTTTAAAACAAGACCGTATAATAGATTAAGATATAAAAATTGCAAGGTAGTAAAAACTGCCTTGCAATCTAATATATGATATAATAAATAGAGGTGTAAAAATGATGCTAAGAAAAATTAATAGACTAAATGATTATTTCTTTAAAAGATTAATGGGCGATGATAAAAGAAGTGATTTAACGCTTCGATTTTTGAACCTTATCTTAAATCGTACAGAAAAAAATGCGTTTAAACACGTGGAATTTTTAAATCCAGAATACAATCCATTAACTAAAGACGGAAAACTTGCTATATTGGATATTAAAGCGAGTGTTGATGATAAAACATTTGTAAATATTGAACTTCAAGTATCAAGGCAAAATTATATGCCAAAACGTTCAATGTTTTACATATCTAGAATGTTTTCAGAACAAATGGTAAAAGGTCAAGACTACGAAACATTAAAGCCTGTAATTGGTATAAATTTATTGGATTTTAGCCTATTTGATGATATTGATACCTGGCATAATGTGGCAAGATTTAAATTAGATAATACAGATAAAATATTAACAGATTGTATGTCATTACATTTTTTAGAACTTCCTAAATTAAAATATAGCGATATTAAAAAAGTGAAAAGATTAGAAGCATGGGGAGCTTATTTTTCTGGTAGATGTAGTGAGGAAGAATTGGAGGTGCTACTGATGAACGAGCCATTATTACAAAAAGCAGTATCCTTTGAAAAAGCTTTTTTAAGTGATGATAAAATGTATAGAGAATATCAACAAAGAGAAGATGCTATTAGAGAAGAAACAACTAAATTCAATAGAGTTAAACGAGAAGCTAAAGCTGAAGAAAAATTAGAAACTGCAATCAAATTTTTAAAATTAGGTGTAGATGTAAATACAGTTGCTAGTGGAACAGGATTAAGTTTAGATAAAGTAATAGAGATTAATCGTCAACTAAATAAATAAAATTTTATAAAAGAGTAGGTTGTATAGATATGCAATCTACTCTTTTATCTTTTACTTTTATAATGACAAATGTGTTCGATTCGAACACAAATATAGTAAAGGATAAAAATAATTGGATTATACCATTTTTTTGAAAAACGTGTTCGATTCGAACACATTTAATCAGCTAAATCTAAAACTTTATCTATGACCTTTTGTCTAAAAGAATAAAGTATCCTTTTTATTTTGTGAAGAGGAATGTGGTATTTTTCAGCGATTAGATTAAGATTAATAAATGGATTTTGCTTTTTATCAAATATTATTTGCTGTTCTAATTCACTCATTGAACTTATCTCTTGGAGAATTATATTGTTTATTTTTATTAGTAATTTTTCTTTTTGATATAAAATTTTTAGATAATCATAGCTAACGTCCACATATATATTATTTCTAAGCAAAAAAGAAATTTCTTCTTTGAGTTTGTACCTTAAAGAAGAAAGCATATTTAAAAGTGTCATAAACATCTCATAGGTTAGTTTTTCCATAAATAATTGTTTTATGTCATAAAATATTATATTCATCAAGAAGTTAATCATCTTTCTATTTATTTCGATTATACCGGATTTACTGATGTTTAATGACAAGGAAATTTTAGCTAAAGTATATCCTTGCTCATAGCGTAGTTTTAAAAACTCTTGATATTTAGCTGGCATTTTTTGCAAAAATTGATTTATTAAGTAAAAATCAAGATATAAGCATAATTGCCTATACCGTATCTTATAAATCAAGGGATTTTTCTTATGTGTTTGTATATATTCTTCTTGTTTGGTATTAATTCTGTTATAAGTATTTGTGTCAAAAAATAAAATCAATCTATCTTTTAGTATTTCTTTTTTTAAAAACAATATCTTATCACCTTATATGCTTTTCTAGTTTTAATAATAATTCTTGAATATTTTCTGTTGAAGAAGTCATATTTTCTAAGAATTGTTGTAAATTTTTTATATTATTTATTTCATTCATATAATCACTAATTTTACCTTCAGCTTTTTTCATTTGCATTATTAATTCTAATTTTTCTATGTTTAGCAGTTTATTTATACTGCTTTTTATAACATAGAATTTGTTATTATCTATATTTTCATCATCAAGAATGGTACGTAATTTATCTATTTCTGCTAAATATTTATCCTGTAATTTTGTTATTGTCATTTCAATTAACCTCTATTCATAAAAAAATTTCTTATCAATTTTGAAATATCTACAGATTTTAATTATGTTTGCCTCTCTAGGTATCATTGTTCCGCTTTCCCATCTATGAATAGTAGATGGATTCACTAATAAGATATCTGCAAATTCTTCTCTCGTTAAGAGTTTTTGTTCTCTTAACCATTTTATTTTTTCGCCAATACTCATAATAATTCTTTAAGTTGTTTGGTAGAAGTCTCTAAAACTTCTATTAAATCAATTAAATTTTGCCTATTTTTCTTGCTATATTTGCAAGTATTGAACTCAAAAGCTATAGCTTTACATTTAGTGCCTAAATATACCTTACAACTAGTAACCATATTTTCCAAATCGTTAAAATTTCCTTCAGATACTAGTTTTTTTAGCACATCATTTTCTTTTTGTAAATTTGCTATTGATACTTTTAGTTGATGATAGTCTTTAGGTGGAACAATTTCTTTGACTTTAATTACTTTTTCCATATTAATTCACCTCAAACTTCTTCAAAATAATGATAGACTTTTAAAGTAGATATCATAATTTCTACTTTATGGAATTTTTTCTTGTTATCATAACCATAAATAAAGGCATGACCTTTATCATTTTGATAAAAGCCAGACCCTTTTACATAAATAGGATTACTATTCATTTTGTTAATTGCTTTCGCTTTAAATATCACCCTCTCTATTATTTTCATTGATATTTCCTCTTTCTAATTTTATATCTAAGTCTTTTTCACACTTAGCAATAAGTTTATCTAAATAATCTATAGTTGCTAACATTTTTAATCCTTTATCGTCGTCTTTTATAGTATTTAACAAGGTATCCAATTCATTTTTCTTAGTATTTAAAACACTTAAACAGGTTTCTATAGCACTGAGTTCAATATCTTCATTATCATTTTCAATGCTATTCTCTATAGTTTTTATTTTAGGGTTTGTAACTGTGTTAGGAATATTATCTTGATTAGTTGATTTTGACAATTTATCATTTTTAGGCTTTGGTGTATCTTTTTTTCCGTCCTCTTGTTTAGGACTGTAGTCTTCATTTAAATCTTCAACATTATATCCTTCTTTAATAGATTTTTTTAAATTTCTAAGTTCCCTAGTAGATATATCATCTTTTTGTTTAATTATCTCTAAAGCTTTTTGTTGTTCTTCTTCACTTAACCCTCTAAGTTCAGCAGCTTTAGAAAAAGTAAGTGTAGAATTTTCATCTTCAACAGCTTCTCTTATTTCTGGACAAAATTTATTATAATCCCAGTATCTTTGCAATTCGGCTTCAGAAATACCTATTCTATCAGCAATATTCTTTCTAAAGCGTCCTTTTTCATTTTGGACTTCTTTGGATAATATTTCTGTTAATATAGTTATTTCATTAAATCTGGTTTTAAAATCTTTTTCCCTTTGGGTATTTCTACCAATAATAGCCATTTTTTCATCATCAAGACTTTTGATAGTGTCGTTTATGAAATATGGTACTTTTTTAGAAGATAATTTGCCTTCATTAAAAGCTTGTAACGTTGCTAATTGTCTTCTATGACCAGAGATAATTATAAGTTTTTCGTCTTTTTTTATTACTTCTATAGGATTTTTGACACCTCCACTTCTAATGATTTCAGCTTTTAAATCATCAATGTTTAGTTTTCCATAAATAATTTCATTTTCTGGATTTACTTCTAGTTCATCGGCATCAATATAATCACAAACCAGTCTTAAGGATTGTTTAGTATTTGCCGATGAAAATACTTTTGCCATGTTTATATTTTTTATTGCCATAAAAACACCTCATTATGTTGAGATGAAAAGTTGTCCGAATCAGACAACTTTTCTATTTGATTTTTATTCATCATATAATAATTCATCTACAAATTTATTCATTTGTCTTGCAAATAATGAACGTGGAGATAATTCAATCATACTTTTTCTCAAGTTTATAGCTTCAAATAAACGTTTATTTGAAGCATAGTTATTGACTAGATTTATGTTAGTTTTGAAAAATTTGTATTTAGACTGAGCTTTGCTATATGTGTTTGTGATGTATTTATTCATCAACGCACCTCGTAAAATAAAGTTATTTTGAGGGTCATGTTCATTATAACTTTCATCGTATAGTTGTCTATCTTTTAATACGTTTTGAAATTGTATATCCATTTCATTTAATCCACTATTTGCATAATCGTCGGGATTAGTTACAATGATTACTTGATTAGTGGCAATTAGTGCATTATATACTGTAAAATTAATATCTGGAGCATTGTCTATTATGCAAAAGTCATATTTATCTTCTACAGATTTTAAAGCATTTTTCAAAATAAAAGTTTTATCTTCAGCATCAATTTCTGTATGCTTCATATTTAGCGGTAACAAAGTCATATTGCTAGGTAGTATATCTATAAGACCTTCTTGTATTTTTCTAGCTGGATAAATTGCCTTTTGTATATCTAAATCAAGATTTAAAAATACATCGGCTAATGTTATTTCTTTATCTTTAGCATTAAAGAAATAACTTGCATTTCCTTGTTTATCATTATCAATAAATAAAACTTTTGCTCCAGCACTGGCTAATATATATGCTGTATTTATGGAAATAGTAGTTTTTCCTACTCCACCTTTTAAATTTATAAAACTATATGTTATCATAGAAATACCTTCCTTAATTTATAAAAATATGCTAAAATAATAGTATTATATATTGTTATTTTAGTAGTTAACAATAGGAGAAAGTCATGAGCTTTATTCATGGCTTTCTTTTTTATTTTTAAAAGCTCTTTTACAATCTTTAAACCACAAACAAACATTATTATTACAAGCTTGTTTAGCATAACAAGCTTGATTTCCTTCATTTCGTTGAATGCTATGAATTAATACTTCTTTGGTGGCTTTGATTGGCAAAGTAAATCCTTTTTCCTTAGCAAATGTTCTAATTTCTTTGATGGTCATAAAAATACCTCACTTTTAGTTGTCCGATTCGGACAAGATTTATATTTGACAACGTTTGTAAATATTAATATCACAAACATTTTCTCCTCGTGTAATGATATCTTGTGTTGTTTTACAAAAAACATCAACATCCATATCTAAATGAGTTGCTAAAATTTTAGTCAAAGTAAAATACATAGTTAATATATCTTTTTCATTTCCATCAAAGAGTACACCAATATCAGATTGACTCTTATTTGTATCATTATCTTTAAATAAAAACATTGTAATATACGATTTCAATTCTTTATTTTTCTTATTCTCTAAGATGTTTATAATTTGACTAATTACTGTATTTTTGTTGAGCATTGTATCGCTTCCTTTTATGTTTAAAATGGTATTTCTTCATCTTCTGGTACTTCACTACCAAAACTTTGAGCTTGTGTAGAAAGTGGTTTATTTTCTGTAGTTACGGCTATAGGTTTTGTTCCCATAAACTCAAGTTCTTGAGCTATAACTTCTGTAACGTAACGTTTACTTCCATCTTGAGCCTCGTAGTTGCGAACTTGCATACGACCTTCAATTAGAACCTGACTGCCTTTAAATAAGTGTTTACTACATACTTCAGCTAATTTATCCCAAACAATTATAGGAATAAAATCAGCTGTTTGTTGCTCGTTATTATGACTAAATCTACGGTTTACAGCTAAAGTAAAGCTTGCCACCGTTTTTCCTGTCTGTGTATAACGTAGTTTTGGATCACGCACAAGGCGTCCTGCTAATATTACTTTGTTCATGGATTAAGGTTCTCACTTTTATAATTTTTTTTTGTAATAAAATTACAGTTGATATCATATATTTTTATCGTAAAATGAATGATTTTTCTTTGTTCACTAATAACAGGGATATATTCGATTAAATGGTCTGTATCTTTGTTATATATATACATATCGCCATTTATAGTAACTAAATTTTCTTTGTCTAATTGATTAATATCTGTAGGATAAGTGTTATTTTTTTGATAATACTCAGTTATATTTTGTTTTGAAAAATTAAAATCTAAATAACTCTCATATATATCAATAATAGATGAATAAAATATATAAACAATTGAACAAATTATTATACATTTACCTAGAAAACAAATAAAAAAACATACAAGATCATCTTCTTCAGATATAAAATTTAGTATAATTCTTTTAATTTTATTCATAAAAATTTCCTCATTTTGGATACTTTTTCCATTATAATAAACCTTGTTTTCTTAATTTCTCTTTGTATTTTCCATAACTCATATTATGTTTATCGGCGTCTTCCTTAATTTTATTCAATAATGCCATTCTTTCTTCAACTTCCTTTTGTCTCTTTTTTGCTGCCAATGAATAGTAGTTTGGATTAGGATTAATACGATTTGTCATAGTAAAAACCTCACCTCACTTATAAATCTTCTTCTTTTATGCCTGCGTAATCGCATAACTTTTTAGGTGATATATGATAGGTATAAGTTTTTTTACCTGGCATCTGCATAGCTACTCCAAATGGTAAGATATTTCTTTGTAGTCCGATTCGAACAAATTGCTGTGATTTACCTAATATTTCTGCTGCACGTTTTACAGTCACTTTTGCTTTTTTACACATATAATCTACTCTCCTTATTAATCTTTTGCTAAGTCTTGAAATCTTACGTATTCTTTATGGAAATATACTGGAATAGTTCCTGTTGGTCCATTTCTATTTTTTGCTATAATCACATCAGTTATATTTTTATTTTCAGTTTCAGGATTGTAATAATCTTCACGATATAAAAACATAACGATATCAGCATCTTGCTCCAATGAACCAGATTCGCGTAAATCACTCAACATAGGTTTTTTTACTTGTCTTGATTCTACGCTACGAGATAATTGTGATAAAGCAATTATAGGAATATCTAATTCTTTAGCAAGAATTTTCAAGCTTCTAGATATTTCAGATATCTCTAGATTTCTATTCTCACGACGAGTACCTTCCAGTAGTTGAAGATAATCTATTATAATAAGCTTAATATCATTTTCTCGTTTTAATTTTCTTGCTATTGAGCGCAAACTCATTAAATTCGATATTTCATCGTTTATTATTAATTTTGTTTGGGAGAGTTTGTTGGATACTTTTATTAATTTTTGTGTATGTGCATCATCTAAATTTCCTGATTTTAAATTAAACAGAGGAATTAATCCATAACTAGAAAAAATTCTATGAATTAATTGATTAGATGACATTTCTAATGAAAAAAATGCTACAGGTGTATCTTTTTTTATGGATAGATAACTAGCTATATTTAAAGCAAATGCTGTTTTTCCCATACTTGGTCGAGCAGCTAAAATCATAAAATCAGAATTTTTTAAACCCTGTAAAAAACTATCTAGATCCTGTAAACCCGTTTCTAATCCTAACAATTCTCCTTTATGATTAATAATATTTTCAATATCTACATATGCGTTTAAAGTTTGTTCTTTAATATTATTTACTTTGGTTGTAACAAGTTTTTTTGTTAATTTAGATAGTAGTTGTTCAGCTTTATCTAAAATCGTTTCTGGAGTATCTATACTCTCACTATCGTAGCCCATATTTTCCATATATTCCGCAATATGAACTATATTTCTAAGCATAGATTTTTCTTTTACAATATTTATATAGTGCTTTAAATTAGCTGTAGATGGCACTTTATTAGCTAAAGATGTTATAAAAGCTATACCACCAACTTCTTCAAGTTTACTAATATGTGTTAGGTAATCTGTTAATGTAATAATATCTATAGCTTTTTTTGTGGTATTTAGGTCAAGCATTACTTTAAATATCGTTCTATGACTTTTTCTATAAAAATCTTCAATATCTAATAATTCAGAAACTCCATATATTGTTTCTTGATTTATTAAAATAGACCCTAAAACAGCTTCTTCCGCCTCAATGTTGTTAGGAATTTCTCTTTTTATAATTGTATACACTCCTTTCTTGGTATATACTTATATTAGAACTATTTTTATTTATGCTCGTTTTGATTATTTATCAAAACGGGCTTTTTTTATTCTCTTTACTAAATCAAGATTAAACTTAATATCTAACTCCATGAATAAATTCAAAGAAATATTGTCTCTTTCTATCATGGCATCTATAGATTGTAAGAGAATTTTTTTGTCTGATTCAGATAAATCTTTATTACTATTCTTATTAAAAAGTAATTCAGGGAGTTTATTCATTGCTTCATCAGCCTTTTTGTCATAGATTTTCAGCTCTAAAATCCGAGCTTGGATATGTCTATCCGTCTTACGATATCTAAACAGTCTATTTAAGCCTGTTGCCTGCATAGCCATGCTTGCTGCTGCTATAAAATTGTTTTCAGCAAATTTTCTCATTTTCTTTGCAGGCAAAGTCCTTTTGCCATGTAATGCCTGATATATTGCACTTATAGAGCAATTTAACTCTAAAGCTACAGCTTTAGGTGGCTTATTAATCGACATAATAGCCAGTTGTATCATATCAGGTAAATCGTTAATAAGATTAGGTTCAATCATAAAATACTGCTCCTATTTGTGTAAATAATACACATTTTTTATACCAAAAATAGTGCTATATTAATTTTAATCTATTTCATTTTCTAACAATTTTAGCTGTTTTTCTAATTGCTTTTGAGATTTATTATTATTTTCTTCGTGTTTTTCGTTGGATAAATTTTTATATTCTTGTGTTTTTAAGGGATAATTTCTATCACAGGCTACAAAAAGCCATGCAGATATATTTTCTATCTTAATACCTCGTTTTATCTCTATCTCTAAATTTTTTAACTGCTTAAAAATTAAATCATCATCAAATTTCTTTTGAAATATTCTTAATGTGTTTTCATCAATACTATATTTCTTAAAAAGATTTAATATTTTATTTAAAATATTTTCTTCTTGATTTTTAATGATAATCTCATTTTCAAGTTCAGGTGAGTCTACATTATGCTGTTCTAATTTTGGTATTCTATCCGTTCGTGGTTTTTTCTCTACCATTTTTACATCTGGTAAAATTTTTAATAACAAATCCTTATATACACTATTTGTTTTCCGATCAGCTCGTATGGTGTTATGTAAAAGCCAATCATTAACATAGACCACTTTATTTTCAGGATCTAACATTGTTATAAAATTTTTATATATTAACAAATTTAAATCATCATCAGCTCCTTTTGTTAATCTTAGAACTGTACCTGCTTCTACAACACCATCATCATCCGCGTGTAATATCAGATAAGTATATAAATCTCTTGCAGATACAGACATTTTTAAAAATCTTTCACTATCGTAGATTAATTTGCTGACCATTCGTCTTGTTTTCAAATAAAAACACCTCACCTCACTTTGAAACACTAAAATACTAATTTGGCAATTAAACCAAATGCTTTAGTGTCTACAATTTGTTAACTATTTAAGCTAGCTTATTATATTAATTTAGCTTATATTAGCTTTAGCTTAGCTTGTGCCGTCCCATAAAAGTGCAACTATTTGTTAACTTTTTATAAAGCTATCTTATGGGACAGTCCCATTAAAAATTAAGGATAGTTTTTAATAAATTCAATTCATCTTTTGTAGGTGTTTCTAATCCATTTTCTACAGCAATATATCTGTTTTTATCAATTTGTGTAAGTATACAAATATCATCGACGGAGAGTTCTTTTAATTGTCGTTGCTCTTTTAGTTTTATACTAAAATCAGTATCAATATTATTAAAAATATCTTCCCAAGGGATATTTAATACAGTAGCAATTTTTTTTGCTACTTTAATAGACGGTATTCTTTTTCCGGTTTCTATCATTGAATAATATCCATCTGAAATTCCGACTAATTTAGCTATATCCACTTGTGTAAATTTAGATTTCTTTCTTATTTTAATTAAATTCATTCCTACACCTCCTTACTATAAGTTATATTATTTCATTTTACTAACTATTTGTTAGAAAATTATATTAGTATTATATCTTACATATAGTTAGATGTCAATATTTTTTCTAACTAATTGTAAGGAATATTAAATTTAACTATATGTTAGATTATAATATATATGAGGTGATACGATGTTAGGTGATAGACTAAAGGAATTACGTCTTAATAATGGATTAAAACAATCGGATCTGTTAAAAAAATTTAATTTATCTTCTGCTCGATATAGTCAATATGAAAATGATAAAAGAGTACCTGATTATGAATTATTAATAAAATTTGCTGATTTTTACAATGTAAGTATTGATTATTTATTAGGTAGAACAAATGTTATAAAGCCAGAAAATATTGATGAGAATGATTTATTATCTAAAATAAATACAGCTGATTCAGAAACTAAAGCTTCAGTAGAACAGTTTTTAAATTATTTACTTTATGAAAAAGAACGCAAAAATAAAGAAAAAAATGACAATAATGCAAAAAAAAATACAGACAACGAGATAGCAATTTAAAAATTTTTATCTCCGTCTGTACATGAATGGATTAGAAAACATTATTTCGAGTTATTTAGTAGGGATGAAGAAGATGATTAGATATACTTCAGATAGAAAATATGCAAATGTAATAAAAGACTTAAACAGAAAATATAATGAAAGATTTTTCAATCATAAAAAAGGTGGAATTTATTATGAAATTACCAAATGGATATGGTTCTGTATCCAAGCTTTCTGGCAAAAGACGTAAACCATGGATTGTTAAAGTTACGAAAGGTTGGACAAACGACGGAAAGCAAATCCGTATGGTTTTAGGAACATTTAAAACTAAAAGTGAAGGATTAATTGCTTTAGCAGAATATAATAAGGATCCGTATGATATCATAGAACGAAGATATACACTAGAAGATTTATATAATATGTTAGCTGAACAGAGATTAAAAAATAATCAGAAAATGCCATTAGCTGCGTATAAACACTGTTCTAAATTACATAAAATGCAATTTAGGGACATAAAGACTGCACATATTCAAGAAATAATAGATAATTTATCTCTTGGATATGCTAGTAAAAAATCTATAAAAAATTTATTTAGTTTGTTATATAAATATGCTATGTCTTTCAGTTTAGTTGACAGAAATTACGCTAAATTTATTAAACTTCCATCAGAAATAAAAAGCAATAAACACAAACCTTTTACTGAAGAAGAATTGGAAATTTTATGGAAAAATGATGAAGATTATGTTGTTAAAATTGCTTTAATATTAACATACACAGGCCTAAGACCAAGTGAATTATTAGATATTAAGCGAAGTAATGTTTTTTTGGATAAAAAATATATTATTGGTGGAGCAAAAACAAGTATGGGGATAAATAGACGTATTCCTATAGCAGAAAAAATATATCCTTTTATAAAAGATTTTTATTATATAGCTGATGAATTTAATAATCCATATCTAATTACAAGTAATAAAAAAAGATTGCCATATGCTACTTTAGCTTATAAATGGCGTAAGTCAGAAATTTCAGCTATAAAAAACCATCTTCCACATGATGGACGACATACCTGTAATACCTTATTGGACAATGCGGATGTAAAAGAAAATATAAAAAATCTAATATTAGGACATGTAGGGAAAACCATTAATGAAAAAGTTTATACACACAAAACCGTTGAACAATTAAAAGAAGCTATTGATTTAATCTAAATAGTATGTATTATATGTGATGAATGTTATCTATTTGTTGACTACTATTTAATTTTTAAAGAGTTTTATGTGTTTTTTAGAGATTTTTTATAAAAAGAAAGCCTTTAAATACTTATATTTAAAGGCTTTCTTTAATTACTTAATTTAAACATTTGTTAAAGTTAAATATATCCATCAATGATAGTAATATCTGAACCTTCTCTAAATTCAAATACAACATTTGTTAAAGTTAAATGACAGGCTAGCACTTGTAGCACTACTTTTTGCACTATTCAAATACAACATTTGTTAAAGTTAAATTTAGCTTCTGCAATAATAGCATCATATTGACTTGATTCAAATACAACATTTGTTAAAGTTAAATAATACAAAAAGAAAGAAGTTGTTCAAATGACTACATAATTCAAATACAACATTTGTTAAAGTTAAATAAATTATTATTACTTTAAACAATGATACTTTTAATAATTCAAATACAACATTTGTTAAAGTTAAATCTCACACAACATTTTTAAAGCCTCCTTTTTTATGAATTCAAATACAACATTTGTTAAAGTTAAATGGAATAGTTGCTGACATTCCGGATGTACCAGCGTGTTATTCAAATACAACATTTGTTAAAGTTAAATTTTGTAAAGGTGGAATAAAAATGATTAAAAAAGCAAGATTCAAATACAACATTTGTTAAAGTTAAATTAAAAGATCTATAAGGAAATTTATATACAAACGCAAATACAAATACAACAATTCTAAAAATTAAATAAAAAAAAAAAAAAAAAAAAAAAAAAAAAACACAAAGCCATAAAATACATAAATTAAAAGGCTTTCTTTAATTACTTAATTTAAACATTTGTTAAAGTTAAATGTCCATTTTAATTACCTGTTTTTAATGTGATTGTATTCAAATACAACATTTGTTAAAGTTAAATCGCCACGGTGCAATCACCAGCGAGGACGAAATCATGATTCAAATACAACATTTGTTAAAGTTAAATTAGTCAAGCCCATGACGCTGGGCTATTTCCTTGCAATTCAAATACAACATTTGTTAAAGTTAAATAAACGACGAAACCACAATCCGCGCTTTAATGGACAAATTCAAATACAACATTTGTTAAAGTTAAATCTTATTAGCAGATTTTTTATTAATTGCTTATTGTAATTCAAATACAACATTTGTTAAAGTTAAATTGGGTTTGGGAAAAGCTACCCGGACACCGACGCAAATTCAAATACAACATTTGTTAAAGTTAAATGCTAGAAAAATTAATCTTTATGATTTTATTGTACTATTAAAAGTGTTGATAAACAAGGATTTTAGTTATTTTTTACCAGCAATAATGAGATTTGAAGGGATTTAGTGAAAATGTTTATTTATCAAGGATTAGCGGGATTTTTATTGATTTTGGCTGGTAAATTTTAGATAAAAAAAGTATCATCTTAATTTTAGTTTTGAACTATTTAAATCAAGATGATACTTTTTATTTATTGAGAGTTTTGGAGGGCTTTGTCTAGGATTGTTTCCATAGTATGCCAGCTGAGTACGGCACATTTTACACGAGCTGGCATTTTAGATATATTTTTAAAGGTAAGAGCTTCATCTAAAGGGGCAAGCTCTTTTTCATCAGTGATTGTACCTTGAACCATGCCAATGAATAAACGACATAATTCTTTAGCTTTGTCGACTGGTTGATCAAGCATTAAATCAATCATGATATCTGTGGAAGCTTGGGAAATAGCACAACCTGAACCTTGGAAACTAGCATCTTCAATAATATTGTTATTGAGTTTTAAGGAGAGCGTGATTTCATCACCGCAATTAGGATTGATACCGTGTTGGTGATGTGTAGCATCTGCTAGTGAACATTTATTATTAGGGTGAAGGTTGTGTTCAGTTAAGATTTCATTGTAGAGATTAAACATCGTATCCTAAATAACTCCTTACTTTTTTTATTTGTTCAATGAATTGATAAACATCTTCTTTTGTATTATAGAAATAAAAGCTTATGCGATTTGTTGATTGTGCATTTAGATATTTTAATAATGGGTGAGCACAATGATTGCCTGCACGAAGGGCTATATTCCCATGATAATCGACAAGTGAAGATACGTCATGAGGGTGAATATCTTGAATATTAAAGCTCAATACACCTTTATGCTTTTTATAATCTGGTGAGCCATAAATGGTGATATAAGGCATTTTAGATAATTCTTCCATAGCGATTTTCATTAATTTTTCTTCTTGTTGTTCAATATAGGAAAATCCTACTTGATTTATATATTCGATAGCGGCTTTTAATGCTATTGCTCCAGATACGTTAGGTGTACCAGCTTCAAATTTTTCTGGAAGTGGGGCAAATGTAGCATCTTGTTCGGATACTGTTTCGATCATTTCGCCACCGCGTAAGAATGGAGGCATTTGTTCAAGTATGGATTTTTTTCCATATAAAACGCCAATTCCCATAGGTGCTAACATTTTATGACCGGAGAATGCGTAAAAATCACAATCTAAATCTTGAACGTCTGTCGCCATATGAGGAGCACCTTGAGCACCATCAACAATGGCGATAGCACCTACTTCATGAGCTTTTTTTATTATAGCTTTTAAGGGAGTGGCAACGCCTAAGACATTTGAAACTTGAGTGATAGAAACTATCTTTGTTTTAGGTGTGATTTTTGTTTGAATTTCTTCATCAGAAATAATACCTTCATCATTTATATACATATATTTTAATGTAGCTTTTTTTAATTTTGCTATCATTTGCCATGGTAGTATATTGCTATGATGTTCAAGAATGGAGATTACGATTTCATCGCCTTCTTGGATATTTTCCATGCCGTAAGTGTAGGCGATGAGATTTAAGGATTCAGTAGTATTTCTAGTGAAGATAATCTCACAATCTTCATTAGCATTGATGAATTGTGCTACACTGTGGCGAGCTTGTTCGTATTCACTTGTAGCAGTAGCACTCAATTTATAGAGACCACGAAGGGGATTTGCATTTTGAGATGTGTAATAATTTTCTAGGGATTTTATCACACTTAGTGGTTTTTGCGTAGTAGCAGCACTATCTAAATAAACGACAGGGTTTGCTTCATCATTTAATATAGGGAAATCTTGGCGAAAATTAGTTTTCATGATAGAAAGCCTCCTGTTGATAAGTGGAAATATAAGCGTGAAGTTCTTCAGGTAAATTTGTTGTGATTAATTGAAGTTTAGAGTCAATTTGCATTTGGCGAATTTGTCTTTCATTTAAGCCACGAGTTTGCAGGTAAAATAATTGCTCCTTATCCATTTCACCGATAGAAGCAGAGTGATTGCCTTCGATATCATCTTCACCGCAGAGAATTAGAGGAATTGATTTATTGTGGATATCTTCATCAAGTAATAATACATTTTCTGCTTCTGTACCTATAGAACCTTTGCAACCTTGTTTAAAATCTAAAGTTGCACGATGTGTTTTTTGAGCGTTATGCATTAAGATACCATTTGTCGTTAAATTAGTTTTGGTCTTTTGACCTAGGATATTGACAATATAGTTCATATCGAGCATTTGATTTTTAGTAGTTAAATAATCTGTTTGGAAATCTAGTTGTGCATTATTTTGTAATAAATCAATATTTGCACCTAGATAATTTTTATTTGCACCTAAAGCAATTTGTTGAATGGATATACGAGCATTTTCTTGAGCAAGTGTGCCGATATCATCAAAGTTAAAATAATCTTTGCCAAGTGTTTGCAGTTGAATTATTTTAATTTGGGCATTTTTTTCAGCGAAAATCTTTGTACTGCTCGCATGAAAACCTTGATTATGATAAGGGGAATTATAAACGATAATTATAGTAGCTTGGCTATTTTCTTGAGCGTAAATATAATTATCATCAATTAAATCAAGGTTATCGGTTAAATCATAAATGAAGATTAAAGGTTTTTGGGTAATCGTATTTGCTTTGATAGTGAAATAGTTTTTGTTACTAGCATTATTTACTACAAAATTATCAGTATCTGAGCCGATACCAGTAGTGATGTGAGGAAAGTCGGCAAAAGCTATATCTTTTTGTGAAGATAGAGAAATATTTTCCGTGGAATTGATGATTTGAGGTTTGAGGGGAGTTAATTTATCTATATTATCATAAGATATAGTTGTATCATTTAATTTTAACCAACGCCATGTTGGCATTGGTAAACTATTTGCATGTTCAAATTTTATATTCATAGTCATATCTCCTTTTAGCCAATGGCGCCTTCCATTTCTAATTGAATTAAATGATTCATTTCTACAGCATATTCTACTGGTAATTCTTTGGATATTGGATTAGCAAATCCATTTACAATCATAGCACGAGCAGCGGCTTCACTTAGACCTCTACTCATGAGATAAAATACAGCTTGATCACTAATGCGACCGATTTTGGCTTCGTGCCCGACACTGGCTTTATTTGTACGCACGTCCATTGCTGGAATTGTATCTGAACGAGAAATATTATCAAGCATTAAAGATTGGCAAGAAACTAGGGCTTTACTGTGCTGTGCTTGTTTGGCTACAACAACAGAACTTCTAAATGTACTAGCACCACCATCTTTAGAAATGGATTTTGTGTTGATTAAAGAAGATGTATGAGGGGCATTATGCACCATTTTAGCACCTGTATCGAGGTTTTGTCCTTTACCTGCAAATGTAATTCCTGTAAATTCTGCTTTGGCATTTTCACCTGCAAGAATTGTCATTGGATAAAGGTAAGAGATATGAGAGCCAAATGAGCCAGAAATCCATTCCATAGTAGCATTTTTACCTACTTTTGCTCTTTTTGTATTGAGGTTATACATATTTTTTGACCAGTTTTCGATTGTGGAGTAACGCAATTTTGCATCATCAGCGACGAATAATTCTACACAGCCAGCATGCAAATTAGCTACATTATATTTAGGCGCGGAACAGCCTTCGATAAAGTGAAGGTCAGCTCCTTTATCTACGATAATCAATGTATGTTCAAATTGCCCTGCACCTGCTGCATTTAGGCGGAAATAAGATTGAAGTGGAATGTCCACTTTTACTCCAGGTGGTACATATACGAAAGAGCCACCAGACCAAACTGCACCATGTAAGGCTGCAAATTTATGATCGCGAGGTGTTACAAGTTTCATAAAATGTTCACGTATCATAGGTTCATAAGGGCCTTTGAGAGCAGTTTCGATATCGGTATAAATTACACCTAGTTTGGCAACTTCTTCTTTGAGATTGTGATAAACGACTTCAGAGTCGTATTGAGCACCGACACCAGCTAAGGATTTTTGTTCAGCTTGAGGAATGCCTAGTTTATCGAAAGTATCTTTGATATCTTCAGGTACATTTTTCCATGAACCTTGCATATCAGTATTTGGTTTTACATAAGTTACGATATTGTCGATATTTAAATCATCAATAGATGGCCCCCATGGTGGTACATCTAAGCTGTGGTAGATTTCTAAAGAACGCAAGCGAAATTCACGCATCCACTCAGGATCATTTTTTTTAGCAGATAATTCTTCTACGATTTCAGGAGTGAGACCTTTTTTGAGACGATAAGCATCTTTTTCTGCTTTTTTAAAATCATAACGATTTTCTACACGTTCAGCAGTTTGATTTATATATTCATTTTGTCTTTTTTCTGCTTCATTCATGATTTTATTCTCCTTGTCCAGTGATAAAAGGTTCATAGCCTTGTTCGTTGATGATTTTTATTAAAGAAGCATCTCCTGTTTTGATGATTTTTCCATTGATTAAGATATGAACATAATCAATATGGAGATATTCAAGGATTTTGCTATTGTGAGTGATGATTAATAAAGATTTTTGGTCATCTTGTTGGAATGTCTGTATACCGCGAGAAACAGTTTTTACAGCGTCAACATCAAGACCAGAGTCTGTTTCATCTAAGATAGCTAATTTAGGATTTAGCATTAATAATTGAAGCATTTCAATTTTTTTGCGTTCGCCACCAGAAAATCCTACATTTAACTCACGATTAATCCATTGTTCATTGATACCGAGTGTCTTAGTAACAGTTTTTAATTTATCGCGAAAAGCTTTTAGGCGGATTTTTTCTTTTGTTTCCATAGCAGTACGGATAAATTGAGAGATAGAAACACCAGGGATTTCTATAGGGCTTTGGAAAGATAAGAATAATCCTTTCTGAGCACGTTCATCAGTTCTAGCAGAAGTAATATCTTCATCTTCGAAAAATATACTTCCACGGTCTACTTTATATTGAGAATTACCCATGATAACATTGCCTAATGTAGATTTTCCTGCACCATTAGGGCCCATTAAAATATGAGTTTCACCTTGATTTATATTTAAATTTAAATTTTGTAAAATTGTTTTATCTTCAGCACTAGCGTATAAGTCCGTAATATTTAAAAGAGATTTAGTCATGAAATATATCCTCCTATCCTACTTTTATAGTAGGTTTAAAGTTTATGAAAATATGATAATTATTTGTTTATATATAGATTTAAAATATATTTATAAATTAAAAGAATAAAAGAAATTTATATCTTATTTACTATTATTTTAGTATGAATAGTATATAATGTCAAGATGAATATAAAATAATTTATTAGAGTAAATACAATAATAAATTTAGTTTGGTAAAAGAACTATATAAAATTGTTTTCTTTAAAACCTATTTATTGAATAGGATTATAAAATAGAAGGATTTTGGATTGAAAATGTATAATATATATTTTAGTTAGTAAGTAAGGAAAGGAATGAAGGATAATGAAGTTTGTAAATTTTAAAATAGAAGATAAGAAATTGATAGGTGTTTTAGCAAATGATGAAGATAAGATAATAGCACTTAATGATTTATATGCAGATAAAACTTTTTGCTGTATGCAAGATGTGATTGAACAATTAAATGAAGATGATATAAAAGATATACAAACAAAATTAGATGATGAAAATAATGATTTTAAGAGCTATAAATTGAGTGAAGTTAAATTATTATCACCAATAGAAAGACCAATACATGATATTTTATGTGTGGGTGTAAATTATCAAGCTCATTTAGAAGAAGCTAGTGAACGTGCAAAAAATTTTAAGAAAACAAGTAATGATGCAGTTTATTTTGGCAAGCGTGCGATTAAAATAATCGGTACAAATGAAGATGTACAAGCTTGTTTGGATATAGATAATGCTTTAGATTATGAAGTGGAATTGGCGGTAATCATAGGTAAAACTGGCAAAAATATACCTGTGGATAAAGTAGAAGATTATATTTTTGGTTATAGCATTTTCAATGATTTTTCTTCACGTAGATTACAATTAAAACATATGCAATGGTTTAAGGGGAAATCTCTAGATACTTATAGTGCTATGGGCCCTGTTATTTTGCATAAATCAGCTTTGCCATTTCCTGTAGAAGTGGATATAAAATGCAGTGTAAATGGGGAACTTCGTCAAAATTCAAATACAAAATTATTTTTGAATGATATACCAAAAGTAGTATCAGAATTATCGCAAGGAATGACTTTAGAAGCAGGAGATATCATTGCTACAGGTACACCATCAGGTGTGGGCATGGGATATAAACCAGGAAAATGGCTAAAATCTGGAGATGAAGTAGTTTGTGAAATTCCTCCAATCGGTAAATTAATAAATAAAATCAAATGATTTTGGGAAAAAGAGTAGATTTTAAAATCTGCTCTTTTAATTTTGTGTCTATTGTGTAAAAAAGAAAAGACATTTAGCAATGTTTTTAATATATGAGAGCATAGTATTTATAAAAAAAAATATATATAATAGTAAACGTTTAACAAGTTAGATTACTTATTATTATTAATAATAAGTAAAAGGAATATAAATAAAAAATAGTAAAGGAGATCATAACATTATGTTTAATATCAGAGTAATCATGTTGATTATGCTTAGTTTTGTATTGGGTACTTGTGAATATGTGGTTATTGGTATTTTGCCGAATATTGCAGAAGATTTGAATGTATCAATCACGCAAACAGGTTTATTGATTTCTGCATTTGCCATAGTTTATTCAGTGGGTGCACCTTTGATTACGGCATATCTATCAAGATTTCCTAGATATCGTACGGTTTTAAGCTTAATGTTTTTATTTACACTAGGTAATGTGGCTTGTATGTTAGCACCTAATTATCCTGTAATGTTGGCTTCACGAATATTTTTGGCAGCTGTATCTAGTGCTTTAATTTCAATGTCAATGACATTTGCTCCAGATGTTGCACCAAGAAAATACACGTCTTCAGTAATATCTTGGATTTTTGCTGGCTTCAATATTGCTTCAGTATTTGGTGTGCCATTTAGTATGTTTATCGTACAATTTGCAAGTTGGCGTGTAGCATTTGCCTTTATCGTTGTTGTTAGTATTCTATTGTTATTATTAATGGTTAAATTTTTACCAACGAAAAACTTACCACCAACTAATAATATTATGGAACAATTGGTATTATTAAAAGATAGACGTATTATTATGGCAGTAAGTGCGATGATTTTAAGTGGTTCTTCTGCATATTGTTTCTATACTTATTTATCCCCGATTTTATTAGATAAAATGGGCTTATCTGCTAATTTATTGACTTTAGCATTTGTTATCTTTGGTGTAGCGGCAATGATTAGTAATTTGTTATCTCCTATGCTCAATTATTGGGGCGGTATGCGTATTTTATGGATGATATTTGCAGGACAAGCAATATTTTCTATTTTATTAACATTTACTATGGAATCATTTATTTTAGGCAGTGTGGTTATTTGCTGTTTAGGTGTATTGATGTATTTATTAAATACACCAACACAGATGTATTATTTACAAGTGTCCAAGAAATTCTATCCAGGAACTTTAGCATTAGCAGGTTCACTGACATCATCTTCATATAATGTAGGTATTGCAGTAGGTTCTTTTGCTGGTTCATTATCTGTTGATTTAGCAGGATTAAACAGTGTAGGTATCACAGGTGGGGTATTTGCTATTTTGGCTACAATCATAAGTTATTTATTAGCAAGTAGAATAAAAAGAGAGTATAAAGAAGTAATTGCAAGAGCAATGCGTATGTTAAATAAATAATAAAGAAGGCTTTTCTTAGTAGGGAAAATGATACTAAGAAAAGCCTTTTACTATTTATTTAGATTTTTAATGATATTAATAGCGATTTCTTTGGCAGTGGAACTTAATGCTTGAGGATTTTTAGGGTCATCTAAACGTACAGAATAATATGTTCGTTGATTATTTATTTCATAAAAACCAGTGAACCAAGCATCAGTATTTTCACCGTTTACTTTACCAAAACCAGTTTTGCCATAAATTTTTAGACCAGTGTTATTATCTTCATAAACTAACATTAATTCTTTTAGTTTAGCTAAAGCCATAGGATTTTCATTGGCAGAAAATAGGCGATTTAATAATTGTACTTGTTCTAATGGTGAAATCTTTAAGGAAGTTTCTAGCCAGAAGCCTTTTAAATCTCTAGGGTCATCATCTAAATCTGTTTTTCCGTCCCAATCAGAAATATCCTTATTGCCATAATCGAACTTATCGATATATTTTTGCATAGTATCTTGTCCAATTTCATCAATGACTTGGCGATAATACCAAACACAAGATGTTTTAAATGCTGTATCTAAATCGATATCTTTATTCCATGCATCATACCAGTAAATAGTACCATTCCATTTTCGAAGAGAATTATTAACGTCAATAGTTTTATTGTCTAAAGCTACATAAGTGGAGAAAATTTTGAAGGTAGAGCAAGGAGAAGATTGTTTGGTGCTTAGCTCATCATTGTAAATATTATATGTATTTGTATCAGGTGTATAAAATACAGCCGTACCATTAATATTTTCAAAATAAGAAGATAAATCAATGGAATTTTTTGTTGTTTGAGTTGTTTGCATGGAAGTGTTTTGATTGCTTGATGAAGTTGAATTTTCAGCAGAGGTGCAATTTGTAGTGAATAAACAAATTGTTATAACGCAGATGATGTTTACAAGTGTTTTAAACATAAAAAAATCCTTTCTATAAAATATGATTTTTAATATTATAACATAGACTTAAAAATTTTCAATAGATTATAGAAAGGATTTTTAATTATTTTATATTATTTATTTTATAGCAGTAACTTCATAGCCTGCTTCAACAATGGCATTAGTTATTTGCTCATCTGTAACATTTTGATTTACATGGATAACAGCATTTTTATCTTCAAGACTTACTTTTACATCACTGACACCATCTATTTTTTCCAATGCTTCTGTGGCATGTCTTACACAGTGTTGGCACATCATACCTTCAATAGATATAATTTTTGCAGTTTGTTTTTCATTATTTTTGTGGAATAAATTATTTAATAATCCCATATTATCGTCTCCTTTTGATGTATTTAAATTTATTGCTTGAATATTTATGGCAGTAGATGAATTATCTTTATTTATGGATGAAGTTTGATAATTATTTTGAAAAAAATGCAAACGAAGGGCATTAGTTACGACAAAAACGGAGCTAAAACTCATGGCTAGAGCACCAATCATAGGATTTAATTTTAAACCAAAGGTTGTATAAAATAAGCCCATTGCAATAGGAATACCTATGATATTATAGATAAATGCCCAGAAGAGATTTTCACGGATATTTTTGATAACGGCTTTACTTAATTTTATAGCAGTTACTACATCTAGTAAATTGTTTTTCATCAAAATAATATCAGCGGAGTCAATAGCGATATCTGTACCAGCTCCAATAGCGATACCAACATCAGCACGAGCAAGTGCGGGTGCGTCATTTATGCCATCACCTACCATAGCTACTTTTTGTCCTTGATTTTGAAGCTGACGGATTTTGGCTTCTTTATCTTGAGGTAATACATCAGAAATTATATTATTTTCCTCAAGATTTATTTGCTTAGCTATCTGTTTTGCTGTGAGTTGATTATCACCAGTCAACATATAGATATTGATACCGAGATTTTTTAATTCTTGAATAGCTTGGGGACTTGTTGCTTTAATTGTATCAGCGATAGCTATTAAGCCAAGGATTTTATCATCTTTAGTAAAGTATAAAGGTGTTTTTCCTTGCTGGGCTAATTTATTACCTAGGGAAAATAGATGTTCATTTTCAATATCATGAGCGATTAATAATTTTTGATTACCTGCAAGACAAATGGAATTATCAATAATACCAGATAATCCTTGCCCTGCTATTTGTTTAAAATTTTCTACAGCTAAAGTCGATATATTGTGTTTATCTGCTACTTGAAGAATGGCTTCGCCTAAAGGGTGTTCAGATAATTTTTCTAATGAAGAGGCAATAGTCAATAATTGTTGAAGTGTTACTTCTTTTGAAGTATAAATATCTGTTACTTGAGGTTTGCCTTGAGTTATTGTGCCTGTTTTATCGAGAACAACTGTATTGATATTGTGAAGAGTTTCTAAAGCTTGGGCTGATTTAGATAAAATACCTAAACTTGCACCTTTACCTGTGCCTACCATAATAGCTGTAGGTGTAGCAAGTCCTAAAGCACAAGGACAAGAAATAACCAATACACAGATACCAATAGATAAAGCAAATTCTAAACTTTCGCCTTTAAATAGCCAGATGATAGTGGCAATAATAGCAAGTGTTATTACAATAGGAACAAAGATGGCACTGATTTTATCAGCGATTTTGGCAATAGGTGCTTTGGAACTAGTGGCATCATCTACTAAATTTATGATTTGAGCTAAAGTAGTATTTTCGCCAATTTTAGTAACACGCATTTTAAAATAGCCAGATTTATTGATTGTGCCACCAATTACAGTTTGGTCAATGGTTTTATCACAAGGAATAGGTTCACCAGTGAGTGAAGATTCATCAATAACGCCATGACCTTCAATAATAATACCATCTGTAGGAATACTTGCACCTGCTTTGACGATTAGAATGTCATTTAGTTTTACATCATCAATAGAAATTTCTTGTTCTTGATTATTTTCTAAGCGAAGAGCTGTTTTCGGTGCTAAATTCATCAATTTGGTGATAGCATCAGATGTTTTATTTTTAGCTCTACTTTCGAGAAATTTCCCTAAAGTAATCAAGGTCAAAATCATACCTGCTGATTCAAAATATAAATCCATACTGAAATGATGAGCTGTAGATAAATCTCCATGACCTAAGGCAAAACTTATTTTATAAATGGCATAAATACCATAGATAATGGCAGCACTTGAACCAAGGGCAATCAAAGAATCCATATTAGGCGAAAGTTGAAATAATGTTTTGAAGCCTACGCTATAATATTTGAAATTGACAAATACTATAGGAATTAATAATAAAAATTGAGTAAAAGCAAACGAAAGAGCATTTTCTGTACCTAGAAGTAAAGAGGGCATAGGTAAGGAAAACATATGTCCCATAGAAATATAAAATAGAGGTAACATGAAAATAATAGAGATAAATAAACGTTTTTTCATTTGTGTATGAATATCTTCTGCTTTATTTTCAATTTTTGTAGGACTTTGTTTGTCCAAAGATTGATTATAATGCAAAGAAGCACCATAGCCAGCTTTTTCTACAGCTTGAATGATTTCATTTGTGGATAATAATTTTTCATCAAATTCCACAACCATAGAATTTTTTAGTAAATTTACCGAGTGATTGATTATACCAGGTAATTTACCGACAGCTTTTTCTACTCTACTAGAGCAAGCCGAACATGTCATACCTGTGATATCAAAATGTTCTTTTTGCAAGAATATCACTTCTTTTCTTTAGGATATATAATTTATATATCAAGTATAATAAAAATGATAATTAATTTCAACATTTAAAGGGATTTTTCTGATAAATGTATTTTCGTTTAGATTATTTCCCCATCTTTTGGTACGAATATATAATCGGTTAATTTATGTTGAGTGATAAATTCGCTTAATTGTTGACGGTTTAAAGTGGCATGACCTACAGTATCTAAATGACTAGCTATTATTTTTAAATTAGGAGCATATTGATGAAGTTTTAAAATATCATCAGTTCCCATGATGATAGAGCCACTATGTTCAAATTGGGCATCCGCACAGTTGATGATAATTTTAGCAGGTGCATATTGAGCAATAGCATTTTTAACAAAATCACAAAATATAGTGTCGCCAGCTAGATATAAAGTTTCTTCATCTTTATGTTGGAAAATAACCCCCATAGCTTCATAGCGGACACTCATATTAAAATAATTACTTGTAAATTCAAAATATGGTACTGTTAGAGCTTTTATGCCATGTTGACAATCAACTTTATAGAGTTTGATATCATCAAATGAATTGCCTTCTTTTGTTAAAGCTTCGATATTAGTAAAGCCGTGATTTATCAATAATTGTTTATCAATATCATCTTGAAGGTAGATTTTTAAGTCTTTAGGTAGTGCATGAACTGCAAATTCATCAAAATGGTCGATATGGTAATGTGTTAAAATTACAGCATCAATATTATCAATGATTTTGGAAATGGAAAAGGGTAAATCTACAAGAGGCCATTTAGTATTGGGATTAAAACATTTTGGTATTGGTGGATAAAAATCTTTAGGTGCAAACATCGGATCAATCAGAAATCTTTTATTTGCATATGTTATGATTAAAGTAGCGTTGCGTATTTGTTGAATTTTCATCATAAAAATCCTTTCTGATATAGATTTGAAAATTTGTTATAATAATATCATGGATAAAAATGTTTATGAAGAAGGTACTTTAAAGTATTATAGTTTCTTCAAAGATAGTAAAGAAATGGAAGAGGAGCAATATGGAAAAAGAATTATTACCTTGTGATGTAGCTGTATCTTTACAAATTTTTGGAACAAAGATAAAAATATTAGTAGTTAAGGAATTGTTAAAAGGAACAAAAAGATTTTCAGAATTAAATAGAGCTATTCCTTGTACACAAAAAGTATTAACATCTAATTTACGTGAATTGGAAAAAGATAAAATCATATCTCGCAAAGTCTACGCTGTAGTTCCACCTAAAGTGGAATATTCTTTGACGGAAATAGGCAAAACAATAGAGCCTATAATAAACTTGATGAGTAAATGGGGAGCGTATTATAGGAATTTATAAAATCTATTTAAGGAATAAAAGAAATGGAGAATTTAATAAGTAATGATATATTATTTTTCAGGAACTGGAAATTCGTATCAAGTGGCGAAATTATTGGCATATTTAACACAAGATAAAATGCAAGATATCAGCACTTTAAAAGATTGTAAACATGATGATAGTGTAATGGGATTTGTTTTTCCTGTACATTGTTATGATGTTTTAGATTTAATGCAGGATTTTATAAAAAAATTAGAGATAAAAAGCGATAAGAAAATATATTGTTATGCTGTAGTTACTTGTGGCGGTAAAGTAGGAAATACTTTTATAACAATGCAAGATTTATTAAAAGCTAAAAATATAGATTTAGCATATAGAAATGAGGTATATTTACCAGATAATATCTTAAGTTTTTGGGGTAAAAAATACAATTATAACTCATTGAATACGTATAAAGATAAAGTATTAAAAATTGCAGAAGAATTAAATCAACGCAAGACTAGCAATAATGTTTTAGTGAAAAAATCATGGTGGTTTATAATAAAAAAATATATTTCATGGTTATTTATAAAGAAATGTTTACAAAAGAAGACAGTCAAAAAGAATTGTATTCATTGCAAGCGATGTGTAAAACTTTGTCCTACAAACAATATCATTGAAGAAGCAGGAAAAATAAAGTTTAAGTCAAATAATAATTGTATATACTGTTTAGCGTGTATTCAGTGGTGTCCAATGCAGGCGATTAATTTTGGCAATTATAATTTAAAGGATAAGCAATATCATCATCCAGAAGTAGTAGAAAATGAATTGTTTAAACGTTGGTGAGGTGCAATTATGTTTAAATATGTGAAGTATATATTAGTAGTTATGGTATTAGGTATGGGTTTAATAGCTTTTAATCAAATAGTAAAAGCTGATAATGAAGTTGTAGATGTAGGTGAAAATATCAGCTTTCGACAAATTGATCCTGAACAAGCAAAACAGTTTATGGACAGTGAAGCAAATTATGTGATTTTAGATGTAAGAACTAAACCAGAATATGAAGATGGTCATATTAAAAATGCTATATCTTTGCCAAATGAAGAAATTAGCCCTGATAATAAACTATTAGACGAATTATTATCTGATAAAGAACAAATGATATTAGTTTATTGTAGAAGTGGTAGAAGAGCTACAGATGCTTCAATTAAATTAGCTAAGATGGGTTATGTAAATGTTTATAATTTTGGTGGCATTGTAAATTGGCCATATGAAATTGTGAAATAGATATAAAATTATTGATGAAGATAGGAGTTATATATAATGAATAATAGAGCTGAAGCATTTAAAAAATTTTTAGAGGAAAAAAATATTAATAGTTTTCAGGTAAATGAATTTGAAAATAATGAATTTAATACAGTAGTTTTTCGTTCAAATCTTGATATTAAAGGACAAAAATTGCCTGTACTTGTTATTTTAGATGATAGTATTTATGGCATGATAAGGGTTTTGTAGCAGCTAAGGCTTTAAATAAAGATAATGAAACAGAACTAAGAATAGGGATAAATGAATTAAATAAAACATATAAGTCATTTAAATATTATTTTGACAATGAAGATAATTTAATTTTAGATTGCTGTATTCTTCTCAACGAAATAGAAAAAGAAGGTAACTTGATTTATACTATGTTTGATGTGATTATAAAACATTTGAATAATGAGTATAAAAATTTGATGCAGTTAATTTGGAAATAAGAGATACAATGCTTAAGTATTTATTATGAATTAATAAATATTTAAGCATTTTTTTATTGACATGAAGTTTACCAAATGCGAGCGTAAAGCCCCTAAATTTATTTATGGGGATATAAGCTCGCTAAAAACAATGATTCGATATCATTGTTTTTTATTGTATTATATTTTTAATAGTTATATAATATTTTTATGAAATATAAATCAAATAATAATATAGTATATTCTTGTAAATATCATGTAGTATTTTGTCCTAAATATCGTAGAAAAGTGTTGAACAATGGTGTTGATGAACGATTAAAGGAGTTGATTAATAATATTTGTCAGGAGCTTCACGTCGATTTAATCGAGATGGAAGTAATGCCAGACCATGTTCATTTGCTTTTAGAAGTTGATCCACAATTTGGTATACATAAAGTTGTTAAACGAATAAAAGGAATATCTTCAAGAATACTTCGAGAAGAATTTTCATGGTTAAAATCAAGGCTACCAACATTGTGGACAAATTCATATTTTGTATCTACAGTTGGTGGAGCACCAATATCAATTATTAAACAGTATATAGAAAGTCAAAAGCGTTCAGAATAAATAAATGATAAAAAGGCAGATGATTGTAGTGAAAACATATTGTTTTAAACTGTATAAGGCAAAAAGAAATAGAAAACTTCATAAAGTTATTAATATAGCTGGAATTATCTACAATCACTGTATTGCTTTGCATAAAAGATATTATCGTTTATTTAAAAAATCTCTTAATATCTATAAGCTTCAAAAACATTTAACTAAACTTAAGAAAATAGGTAAATTTAGCTATTTTAAAGAAGTAGGTTCGCAAGCTATTCAAGA
>ENA-ORLM01000113-ORLM01000113.1-human-gut-metagenome-genome-assembly--contig:-NODE-113-length-99921-cov-4.017607_pt1 | contig 99921 bp, 121 predicted proteins | sample MGYA00243063_ERZ508815 | MGnify/ENA primary metagenome ERZ508815 (study PRJEB26277, sample SAMN04329768) | human gut metagenome | biome: human-associated habitat | host: Homo sapiens | place: USA...
ATATTTACTCATAAACAAATCCTCCATATAATATTTATAATTTATTCTACCAATAAAAATTATAAAATCCAACATATATTTATAATTTTTTATAAGCCTATTTTAACAGTTAAACACCTTCCTTATTATAGCAGTTAATAGTTATTTTCATTATAACACGATTGATAGCCTGAAGCTATCAAAAAACACTAAAAGATATATTGGAAGTATCAATTAAGATAGCATATAATATAACCATAAGGTTGTTAAAAAATTAACTTTTGGGTAAATGAAACTTATAACAAGCATATTATTTAAGGAGTAAAATTATGGCAGAGAGAATTACAGGACATACTGAATTAATCGGATTAATGGCTTATCCAATCAGACATTCAAGCTCACCTGCAATGCATAATGAAGCATTCGCAACATTAGGACTTGACTATGCATACTTAGCATTCGAAGTTGACAACAGCACATTAGAGGATGCAGTCAAGGGACTTCGTGCTTTAAAGATGGTTGGATCTAACGTATCAATGCCGAACAAAACAGTTGTAGGACAGTACTTAGACGAGTTATCTCCAGCAGCTAAAATGGCAGGAGCTGTTAACACGATCGTAAATGACAACGGAAAACTGATCGGACATATCACAGACGGTATCGGATACATGCAGTCATTAAAAGACAACGATATTGACGTGATCGGTAAAAAAATGACAATCGCTGGTGCTGGTGGAGCTGCGACAGCAATCGAGATTCAGGCTGCATTAGACGGTGTCAAAGAAATGTCAATCTTCAATATCAAAGATAAATTCTGGGCTAACGCTGAAGAAACAGTAAAGAAGATCCGTGAAAACACAGATTGTATCGTAAATCTTTACGATCTTGATGACAAAGATAAATTAAGAGAAGAAATTGCAGACAGCTACTTATTCGCACAGGCAACTGGTGTAGGAATGAAACCATTAGAAGGACAGACAGTTGTTCCTGATGAAACATACTTCCGTCCAGACCTGATCGTAACAGATACAGTTTACGCTCCAAGAGAGACAGAAACATTAAGACTTGCTAAGAAAGCTGGATGTAAGACAATGAACGGTCTTGGAATGATGTTATTCCAGGGTGATGCTGCTTTCCACTTATGGACAGGAAAACATATGCCGATCGACCATATGAAAGAAGTATTAGATATCAAATATGACTAAGATCAGTCATAACCATATAGCAAACGAGAGGAATTATTAAAATGGATAAAAAATACATACCAAGTGCCTTAGTTCTTTATCTGAACTATTTCATTCATGGAATTGGATGTTCCATCTTAAGTCAGCAGGTAGTAAAAGAAATGCTCGCAAGCCAGTGGGGATTAAAAGATGTTATGGCAGTAACTTCCATTGCAGCAGCATTAGGATTGGGACGTTTGATCTCCCTTCCATTTGCAGGACCTTTATCTGACAAATTAGGACGTCGTTTATCAGTGATCATTGGATGTGCTTCATACGTTATTTTCTTAGTAGGGATCGCATTCTCACCAAACACAACAATTGCTTATATCGCAGCAGTTCTTGGTGGTATCGCGAACTCATTCTTAGATACAGCAACATATCCAGCTGTAACTGAAATTATTTACAAATATACAGGTATCGCAACAATGGGGATCAAATTCTTCATTTCTGTTGCACAGTTATTAATGCCTTTCTTCTTAGGTATTGTAGCAGGAACAAGCATGTCATACTTAATGCTTCCAGTTATCGCTGGTGTATGCATCGGTATCATGGGAATCTTAGCAATCTTTGCTCCATTCCCAGCAACATCTGAAGCAGGAAAATCTGAATCTTTCATCAGCAACTTAAAGAATGCACATTTTTCTATCGAGAGTATTGCATTGATCCTGATCGGATTCACAAGTACAGCTACATTCCAGTTATGGTTAAACTGTGCTCAGACATTTGGTACTGAAATTGCAAAAATCCCATCTCAGAACGTATCTGTGATGCAGACATACTATTCTGCAGGTACAATGGTAGCATTATTCGTAACAAGTGTATTGATCACAAAATTCAAACAGGTAAGATTCCTAGTGATTTATCCAGCAATCTCTCTTGTAATGTTAGCATTAGTTTACATTATTAAGACACCTATGATCTGCTATGTTGGAGCATTCGTGATCGGATATGCAGCAGCAGGCGGAGTACTTCAGATGGCAACAGCCGTTGTAAATGATCTGTTCCCTAAAATCAAAGGAACAATCACAAGTTTAGTTATGATCGCATCTAGCTTATGTAACTACACAATCTTAACAGCAGCTGCAAAAATGACATCTACAAGCGTAATCATGATGAATATCGTAATTACAGCAATCGGAATCTTATTAGCACTTTTCGTAAACGTACGTTATGGTGTATTATTAAAGAATGCAGAAGAGGCATCTAAAAATTAATTAGTATTGGTAATAGGAACTCCCGAGGTTTATGCTTCGGGAGAACGTTCGGACAATAGGAGGAAATTGTCAATGAATACAGTAAAAGTAAGAAATATTGAAATCGGAAGCGGAGTTCCTAAAATCTGTGTACCTATCGTAGGTGTTACAAAAGATGAAATCATCGCAGAAGCGAAAACATTTGACAGCATCCCTGTAGACGTTGTGGAATGGCGTGTTGACTGGTTCGAAGGAGTATTCGAATTTGATAAAGTAGAAGACGTATTAAAAGACTTAAGAGAAGCTTTAGGTGAAACACCAATTCTTTTCACATTCCGTACATCAAAAGAAGGTGGAGAAAAAGCAATCGAAGCAGAACCTTACAAAGAATTAAACATCGCTGCTGCAAAAACAGGATATGTTGATCTTGTAGATGTAGAAGCATTCACAGGTGATGAGATCGTAAAAGCAATCGTAGCAGCTGCTCATGAATGTGGAGTAAAAGTTGTTGCATCGAACCATGATTTTGACAAAACACCTGAAAAAGATGAAATCGTAAGAAGACTTTGCAAAATGCAGGAACTTGGTGCTGATATCCCTAAGATCGCAGTTATGCCAATTTGCAGACGTGACGTATTAACACTTCTCTATGCAACAGAAGAAATGTATACAGAACATGCAGATCGTCCGATCATCACAATGTCTATGGCAGGAACAGGGCTGATCAGCCGTCTTTGCGGTGAAGTATTCGGATCTGCTCTTACATTCGGAGCAGCGAAAAAAGCATCTGCACCTGGACAGGCAGCAGTCAATGACTTAAATAATATGCTTCAGTTCCTTCATGAAAATCAGGGATTATAAGAACTGAATCTTTAAAAATTAAATGTAGAAGAGGAGAAGATTCTTGGTTATTCTTTTCCTCTTTTTTAAATACATAAAAAATATTTGCTGAAATCCTATTTTTTCAGTATAATTTAGTAGAGCAAATTGTTAAAGTTTTGCCATAGTTTGTGAAAATAAAGACTTTTGTTATAGAAAGTAGAAAGAGGTGAATCATGCTAAAATGGCTTGATGAGAATCTGGAAGAATTTCTAATGGTAGCATTATTGATCGCCATGACAGTGATCATGGGAATTCAGGTATTTGCAAGATATGCACTTGGAGCGTCCCTTTCATGGTCAGAGGAACTGACAAGATATTTATTTATCTGGTCAGGCTTTATCAGTGTTAGTTATTGTACTAAGAAATGTATTTCCATTAAAATCGAACAGTTTGTAGCAATGTTTCCAAGAAGAGGGAAAGCATTGTTCAAAGTGGTGAACCACACGATCGAACTTGCCTTGTTTTTATATCTGATTCCATATGCAGTTCTTTATTTAAAGAGTGCATTTGAAAGTGGACAGGTAAGTCCCGCATGTCAGATTCCAATGTATTATATTCAGGCAGCCCCGCTATTTAGTTTTGTTTTAGTAGCATTTCGTATCGTCCAACGTTGGATCATTGAATTTAAGATTGTGATCCGCAAAGATGAAGAAAAGGAGGAAAAATAAATGTCAGCAGCAGTCGTATTTTTACTCTTCTTTATTTGTCTGATCATTGCAATTCCGATTTCGATCGCCCTTGGGATCGTATCTGTACTTCCAGGAGCATTTGATCCATCATTTACAGCAAGTGGGACATTTGTCATTCGTTCTATGCTTGGAGGAATTGATAGTTTCCCATTACTTGCAGTTCCAATGTTTGTATTATCTGGAATGATCATGGCAAAAGGGGGAATCTCTAAGAAGATTTTTGACGTTTTTGCGTTTTTTATAGGAAAATTAACGGCAGGAATGCCATGTGCAGTAATTGTAACCTGCTTATTTTATGGAGCAATCTCAGGATCTGCACCTGCAACTGTAGCAGCAGTAGGAAGCATGACAATTCCAATCTTAGTTCGTTTAGGATATGACAAGTCATTTTCAACAGCAATCGTAGCAGTTGCGGGCGGGCTTGGAGTTATCATACCGCCAAGTATCCCATTTATCATGTATGGTATGGCATCTGGGGAATCTGTAAGTGATCTGTTTATGGCAGGAGTTGTACCAGGATTATTGATTGGTGCCTTATTGATGGTGTATGCCATTTATTATTGTAAAAAACATGGAGAAGATAAGGAAAAGATCGCAGCAGAGATCGATCAGTTACATGCAAAAGGATTTATTGGAGTATTTAAAGAAAGCTTTTTTGCAATCTTAAGTCCGGTTATCATCCTTGGATGTATTTACACAGGAATCGCATCCCCAACAGAAGCAGCGGTTATTTCTGTATTTTACTCTTTAGTAGTCAGTTTATTTATCTATAAATCCATGAAATTTAAAGATATCTGGGGAATCATGGTAGAAGGTGTGAGAACATATGCACCTATTCTGTTTATCTTGGCAGCATCCATTGCATTCTCAAGAGTATTAACATTGATGCGTGTACCACAGTCCATTAGTGCATGGATCTTAGGTAACTTCCATAATAAGATTGTGATCTTGCTTGTGATCAATATATTCTTGTTGATCGTAGGTATGGTCATGGATACGACACCAGCGATTCTTATTTTGACACCAATTTTATTACCGATCGTTACAGCAATCGGTATGAATCCGATTCATTTTGGTGTTATGATGGTTGTAAACCTTGCAATTGGTTTCGTTACACCACCAATTGGAGTCAACTTATTTGTGGCATCATCCTTAACGGATATTCCAGTGATGAAGATCGCACAGAAAGCAATGCCGCTGATTATCTGCTTCCTGATCGCATTACTTCTGATCACATTTATTCCACAGATCAGTCTGGCACTTTTATAAGGAGGTTTAGGATTTCATGAGAAAAATCATAAAAAGATCCGTCGTAGTTCTTCTTGCAGGAGTCTTATTATTCAGTTTATCCGGATGTAAGAAGAAACAAAAGAAAGACGAAGTACAAAGATATGCATGGCCGCTTGGAACTTCCAGTCCGGAAGATACGGTAACACAGCTTTATGCAGAGAAGTTTGCAAAAGAAGTTTCCAGATTAAGTCATGGAAAGATGAAGATCGAAGTTTATCCAAACAGTACGCTCGGAGGAGACCGTGAGCTTCTTGAGAGTTGTAAAGATGGGGATATCCCATTTGTCGTACAGAATACTGCACCACAGGTAACATTCCTTCCAGATACCGCAGTATTTGACCTGCCAAGTGCATTTACAACGATCCAACAGGCACGAGCAGCTGTTGATAATGAAGAGTTCTATCAGAAGATGGAGAAAGTATATCAGAAGGGTGGATACAAATTACTTGGATATGCCGATCAGGGATTCCGTGTTATGTCTACCAATAAGAATGTTAAGAGTATTAACGACTTCAAAGGGCAGAAGATTCGTACGATGGAGAACAGCTATCATTTGAAGTTCTGGAAGACACTTGGAGCGAATCCAACACCAATGACGTTCAGCGAAGTTTATATCGGACTTCAGCAGGGAACGATCGATGCACAGGAGAATCCTTACGAAGTTATCGTTTCCAGCAAATTATATGAGCAGCAGGATTATGTTGTAGAGACAAACCATCTGCCACATTATATTTCGCTGATCGTCAGTGATGAATTCTATAACAGTCTGTCAAAAGACCAGCAGAAGATCATCGATCAGGCATCGCAGACAGCGAAAGTGTATGCAAGAGAAGCATCTGACAAGAGAATCGCAGACCGTATCAAAACCATTGAAGACAGTGGTACAAAGATTGTGAAACTTGATGCAAAGACACAGAAAGAGATGCGTAAGCAGGCACGGCCAGTTTATGATGCGATCAAGAAGAATATCTCAAGAGATATTTATAATGCATATTTAAGCGGTGCAGAGAAATAAAATGAATGATATGAGACTAGAATTTTTGAAAAAACTGGTCTCATATTTTGTTTTCTTCTTGCTAATTGTAAAAAGCTGTTATAAAATAAACAAGATTGAACAATGTAAAGATGTAAAAAGGAAGATAAATTATGTTTCAGAAATTCTACCCGTCCGAAGATATCAGAAGTACTTATGATATTGATTTCGAACGATACTACAAAGAAGGATATCGAGGAGTGATCTTTGATGTCGATAATACGTTAGTACCACACAATGCACCAGCAGATGAACGTGCAAAGAAGTTATTTAAGAGACTGGATGCGATGGGGATGCAGTATTGTTTTACAAGTAACAACAAAGAACCAAGAGTGAAAGCGTTCTGCGAGGCAGTCGGTGGGAAATATTATGTATACAAAGCAAATAAACCATCGATCAAAGGATATGAGACAGCAATGAAATTGATGGGAACGGATAAGAAGAATACATTCTTCGTTGGAGATCAGTTGTTTACAGATGTTTATGGAGCGAACAGAACAGGTATACATAGTATTCTTGTAACACCGATGAATCCGAAAGAAGAGATTCAAATCGTCATAAAGCGTTATTTTGAAAAGATTGTGTTGTGGCAGTACCGTAAGAAAAAACATTAATGAAATAATAAAAAACATGGGTCAGATCTTTGTTATCTGGTCCATGTTTTTTATATATTTACAATATATTTCTTATCTTTCAAAGAAAGGTTTGAAATCAAAATTATGATCTTAGATGAAATCCTGACGTTCTAATGCAACTAAAATGTCACGACCTTCTTTTACACCTTCGATGATACGACGTGTCTGAGCACTGTCACCGATATTAAGTACTTCAACACCTTCATAGATGAAGTGGTTGTATAATTCCTGAAGAGAAGGAGTTGCAGACTGCATTCCAAGACATACAAATCCATAATCGAAGTCTAATTCAAGATCTTTATAGTCATGTCTTACAATAAAGCTGTGATTTTTAACTTCTAATAAAGAAGCATTTGGATACTGATTTACTTTATTCTTATTCATGAATTCGATAGAACCAGTCTTAGTGATAAAGTCAAGGTTCTCACCAAAGTGAGATTTCTGCTCAACGATCGTTACATCAGCTTTTCTAGGAACAAAGAATTCAACAACGTCAAGTCCTACGTTACCACCACCGATCACAACAACTTTCTTACCAGATAAATCTTCTGGATAAGAATCTACGTGATCTACCAGATCAAAGATCGTAGATACATTTCCTGCTTCTAAGTTCTCTTTTAATCCAGGGATATTTGGAAGAAGAGGAACGGATCCTGTTGCGTTAACAACGATATCTGGTTTGAAACCTTCGATAAATTCGATAGAAGCTTCTGTATTCTTACAGATAAACAGGTTCTTAAGTTTCATTGCACGACGTTCTAAGTACTGAGGGAAATATCCAAGACGCTGTTTGTTAGGCATCTTTCCTACACGTCTGGCAAGTCCACCGAGTTCTCCTGATTTCTCGATCAGAACAGTTGCACATCCAACTTCAGCAGCTGTGCATGCAGCTTCAAGACCAGCAGTACCACCACCAACAACGACAACGTTACATGGTTTCTTTAATTTCTTATCTTTATATAATGAACCTGAAACAAGAGCAGGATTGATGCTGCATCGGATAGGTTCATCCCCTAATGTTGCTGTACATCCATTGTTACATGAGATACAACGATTGATATCATCTGTGTTACCAAACTGAACTTTATTTACCCATTCAGGATCAGCGATCAGTCCACGTCCGATTGCGATCAGATCTGCTTCACCATCTTCAAGAATACGGTTTGCAACTTCTGGTTCACGGATATTACCACTTGTCTGACAAGGTTTTCCAGTCTTTTCTTTGATTGATTTAGACATATAAGATTTCCATCCATCTGGAAGGTAATCTGCATCATACTGGTACTGGATAGAACATGTAAGTCCAGCAGAAACATCAAATACATCAACGTAATCTTTGAAATATTCAACGATCTCTAATGTATCATCTAATGTGTTACCACCTTCAGCAAGTTCATCGGCACTGATTCCTGAGAAGATAGGAATATTTTCACCAACTGTCTCACGAACAGCTTTTAATACTAATGTAGTGAAACGTGCACGATTCTCTTTAGATCCACCAAATTCATCAGTACGGTCATTTGTTGTTGGAGATAAGAACTGGTTTAATAAATAACCATGTCCAGCCTGAATCTCAACAGCATCAAATCCTGCTGTAACTGCACGTTTTGCTGCTTCAGCAAATTTATCAACGATCGTGTAGATTTCATCTGTTGTTAAAGCACGAGGAATATCACCACCAACTCTGGATGGAATATCAGATGCAGATACTGGTTGGATGTTTGTTATTTTACCATTCGCTGCAGAACCAGCATGATTTAGTAAGATACTGATCTTAGATCCACAGTCATGGATGCTTTCACATAATCTGTATAATCCAGGAATATAATTATCGTGGTCGATACGAAGCTGGTATGATCCGCTTGCTCCTTGTGGTGAATAAACACTCGCAGCTTCAATCGTGATCAGACCTGTTCCGCCCTTTGCACGCTGTTTATAATAATCAATGATTCTTTCATTTACTTCTCCGGTATGCTCAGCAAAATTTGTTCCAATGGGAGTCATGACAATTCTGTTCCTTAATGTCATAGATTTTACTGTGTACGGTTCAAATAATTTACGGAAATTCTTTGCTGCCATAATTATGATCCTCCAATTTGTTTAATAGTTTTCTAAAAATAATTATAGCAAAGTAGATATATAAATGCAATGAAGAATATGGTATACTATCCATAAATAAATTTTATGAATTGAAAGGGAATAGATTATGAATTTGAATCATTTGTACTATTTTCGGGCATTAGCTAAGGAAGAACACTATACTAGAACTGCAGATATGCTGTCCATTACGCAGCCAAGTTTAAGTCATGCGATCTCATGTCTTGAGAGTGAATTAGGAGTGAAATTATTCGAAAAACAGGGGAGAAATGCAAAATTAACGAAATATGGAGCATTGTTTTTACGTTATGTGGAGCAGTCGCTGGATATGTTGGATGAAGGAAAAAGGGTGGTAACAGAAACATCAGGAACCAGCGGTGGATTTATTGATATGGGGTATATCTTTACTTTGGGAAGTCATTTTATTCCAAATCTGATCAAAGGTTATCTGGAAGAAAAAGGGAAGAATCATATTCATTTTTCATTTGGACAGGGAACGACGAAGAAAATCGTGGAAGAATTAAAAGATGGGAAATATGATCTTGCATTTTCTTCTTATGTGGAAGGGGAAGATGAACTTGAATTTATTCCGGTTGGTCAGGAAGAACTGGTTTTGATCACACCAAAGGACCATCCATTGGCTCAAAAGGAAGAAATAGATCTTCTGGATACAATTGAATATGATTACGTATATTTTACAAAGAACAGTGGATTAAGGCCAGTGATCGACAGTTGTTTTTCAAGGATTAAAAGGCAACCAACGATCGCATATGAAGGGGAAGAAGATTCTTCTGTTGCAGGGCTTGTTGCAGCAGGATTTGGAATTGCGATTGTTCCAAAGATTCCGCTTCTTGATACAATGGATGTGTGTGTTCGTCCGATCATATCACCAGAGATCGAACGATATATATATCTTGTACTAAAAAAAGAAAAATATCTGACACCGGTTGTGAAAGATTTTATTTCATTTATCACAGATCAAAGTGAATTTGCCTAAATTATAGAGGCAATGAATTGAAAAAATATAGGAATGTATGATATACTGAACAAGACCACACTTCATTATCTGAGAAGTATGGGGACATTTAGTATAGAAAAGGAAAGAACAAGAAGATGAGTCAGTTAGAAGAGATTAGAGAGAGATTAGATCTGTGTGATAAGAAGATTGTCTCTGTATTAGAAGAGAGAATGGATATCATCAAAGAAATCATGGTCTACAAGAAAGAGAATGGATTGCCAATCCTTCAGCCAGAACAGGAAAAGAGACAGCGTAAGATGCTGCTTACACATGTGGATGAGAATACCTATAAGGATGAGATTCTTGATATATTTACTTATATTGTAGAAAACAGCAGAAGAATTCAGGCAAAGACATTATTTACACATAACATCTTATTGATCGGGTTTATGGGAGCAGGTAAGAGTACTGTTTCTACATATCTAAGTAAGATCCTTGCATCTCCACAGGTAGAGATGGATGAAGAGATTGTGAAGAAAGAAGGAATGTCTATCAATAAGATTTTTGAAGAATATGGAGAGACATATTTCAGAAACTGTGAGACAAACCTTTTGATTGAGCTTCAGAAGAAGAATAACCAGATCATCTCCTGTGGTGGTGGAGTTGCGCTTCGTGATGAGAACGTTGCTGAGATGAAGAAGAATGGAAAGGTCGTTTTATTAACAGCATCTCCAGAAGTGATCTTAGAGCGTGTCAAAGACAATGATGACAGACCATTATTACGTGGGAATAAGAATACTGAATTTATTTCTAATATGATGGAACAACGCCGTCCAAAGTACGAAGCGGCAGCAGATGTTGTAGTGAACACAGATTATAAGACTGTGGAAGAGATCGCAGAAGAGATCGTTGTGAAGTTAACAAGAGATGCAGATTAATCAGTAACACACAAGTTTTGCCCCTGTTTATGGGCAGATGGAGGATGAGCGAATGCATGGATTTACCCAGTATACACCAACAAGAATCATTTTTGGAAAAGAGACACAGAAGCAGGCAGGAGAACTTGCGAAAAGCCTGAAAGCTTCCAAAGTATTCGTTGTCTATGGTGGAGGAAGTGTTGTAAGAAGCGGATTACTTGATGAGGTAATTGCTTCATTAGAAGAAGCCGGTCTTGAATATATGACAGTTGGAGGCGTGAAGCCGAATCCAAGGCTTTCATTTGCAAGAGAAGCAGTGAAGAAATCCATTGAATTTGGAACGGACTTTGTATTGGCAGTAGGTGGAGGAAGTGTGATCGATACCTCAAAGGCTGTTGCACATGGAACGGCGAATCCGGATACAGATATCTGGGAGTTCTGGTCTAAGAAACGGACAGTGAAGAAATCTCTTCCTGTTGGAGTTGTATTAACACTTGCAGCGGCAGGAAGTGAGACAAGCGATTCAGCAGTACTTACGAATGAAGAGACGAAGATCAAGAGAGGTCTTTCCACAGATTTCAACCGCCCGGCATTTGCGATCATGAATCCTGAACTTACATATACATTACCAAAGTATCAGGTAGGATGCGGCATTGTGGATATTATGATGCATACATTGGATCGTTATTTTACACAGACAGAGAATAATGAACTGACAGACGAGATTGCAGAAGGTCTGCTTCGTACAGTGATCAGAAATGGTGCGGTTGCGATCAAGGATTCACAAGATTATAATGCGATGAGTGAGATCATGTGGGCAGGAAGTCTTTCACACAACGGAATTACAGGACTTGGAGCTGAGAAAGACTTTGCAGTGCATCAGTTAGGACATGAACTGAGTGCGAAGTTTGATATTGCACATGGGGCAAGTTTATCCGCTGTCTGGGGAGCATGGGCAACTTATGTATATGATGCAAAACCAGCCAGATTTGCGCAGTATGCAAGAAGAGTCTGGAATGTAGAAGAAGCTGACGATGTGAAGGCAGCACAGGAAGGAATCCGAAAAACAGTTACATATTTTGCATCACTTGATATGCCGACAAGTTTTCGTGAGGCGAAAGAAATTGGTTCAAAAACAGACGAAGAAGTGAAGCAAATGGCACATGGATGTTCCTATGAAGGAACCAGAACGATCGGTTCATTTAAGGTCTGTGATGAGAATGATATATACGAAATCTATAAATTAGCAAATAAATAGTTGATTCAACTATAGATTTAAGATAAAATAAAAAAAGATATAATTTAAGGAGGACAATTATAATATGGTTACAGCAGGAGATTTTAAGAATGGATTAACAATTCAGTTCGAGAATAATATTTACCAGATCATCGAATTCCAGCATGTAAAACCTGGAAAGGGAGCAGCGTTCGTACGTTGTAAATTAAAAAATATCAAGAACGGTGGAGTTGTTGAGAAAACATTCCGTCCAACAGAGAAATTTGAAAACGCTCATATCGAACGTAAAGAAATGCAGTATCTGTACAATGATGGAGAATTATTCTACTTCATGGATAACGAAACATTTGATCAGATCGCATTAGGACCAGATGTTATCGGAGATTCTTTAAAATTCGTTAAAGAAAACGAAAACGTTACGATCGTTTCTCACGCAGGAAATGCATTCCAGGTTGAGCCACCAATCTCTGTAGAATTACTTGTTACAGAATGTGAACCAGGAGAAAAAGGAAACACAGCACAGGGTGCTACAAAACCATGTATCGTTGAAACAGGTGCTCAGGTAATGGTACCATTATTCGTTAACGAAGGTGATACGTTAAAGATCGATACAAGAACTGGAGAATATTCTTCAAGAGTATAATCTTGTTATGAAAGATAAGAATCGTGGAATTATATGCATCATACTGTCAGCTTTTTCCTTTGCCCTTATGGCATTGTTTTTAAAGCTGTCAGGAGATCTTCCAGCGATCGAGAAGAGTTTTTTCCGCAATTTAGTTGCGGCGGTCATGGCATTTATTATGATCATTCGTAGCAAGGAAAAGATTCAGATTCAGAAAAGAAATTTGCATTGGTTTATTCTAAGGTCCCTTTTTGGGACCTTAGGTATTTTCTGCAACTTTTATGCGGTAGATCACCTGGTGCTTTCAGATGCTTCATGTCTAAATAAGTTATCGCCATTTTTTGTTATTGTATTTTCTTATTTAGTACTGAAAGAGAAGATCACACCGACACAATGCGCATGCGTGATCGCAGCTTTTGTCGGTAGTTTATTTATTGTAAAACCAAGTTTCGCAGGCGGGATGACACCAGCAGCTGTGATCGGCTTTGCAGGGGGAATGTGTGCAGGTTTTGCATATACCTGTGTGAGAAAACTTGGACTTAGAGGAGAAAGAGGACCAATGATCGTGCTTTTCTTCTCAACATTTTCTATGTTGGCGTGTGTACCATATTTGATCATGGATTTTCATCCGATTTCAGCAAGGCAGATATTCTTTTTGTTATTAACAGGATTAGCTGCTGCAGGAGGACAGTTTGGAGTCACAGCGGCATATACGTATGCACCAGCAAGGGAAATTTCTGTATATGATTACACACAGATCATGTTCTCAGCAATTATGGGGCTTCTCGTTTTTGGACAGCTTCCAGATATGCTGAGTTTTGTAGGATATTGTGTGATCATTGCAGCAGGAGTGATTATGTTTCTTTATAATAAGAGACGTGGAGGAAATTAGATGAAATTCATATCATGGAATGTCAATGGGATCAGAGCATGTGTGAAGAAAGGATTTTTGGATTTTTTCAATGAGACAGATGCCGATATTTTCTGCATTCAGGAAAGTAAGATGCAGGAAGGCCAGCTTGACCTGAATCTTCCGGGATATCACCAGTACTGGAATTATGCAGTGAAGAAGGGATATTCAGGAACAGGCATTTTTACAAAAGAAGAACCGATCAGCGTTTTTTATGGTCTTGGGATAGAAGAACATGATCAGGAAGGACGTGTGATCACACTGGAGTTTAAAGATTATTACTTTATCACAGTGTATACACCGAATTCACAAAGTGAACTGGCAAGACTTTCTTATCGAATGAAGTGGGAAGAGGATTTTCTTGCTTATTTGAAGAAGTTAGAAGAGAAAAAGCCGGTGATCTTTTGTGGAGATCTGAAAGAATCACAAGAAGCCAAGCCGAAAAAGAAACCGATCATAATCTGTGGAGACTTTAACGTTGCAGCGACCGAACTAGATTTAAAGAATCCGAAAAATAATGTCAAAAATGCCGGATTTACACCGGAAGAACGTGAAAAGTTCAAGACATTACTTGACTCTGGATTCACAGATTCTTATCGATATTTACACCCAGATACAGAGAAGTATTCATGGTGGAGCTATCGATTTAAGGCAAGAGAAAGGAACGCCGGATGGCGTATCGATTATTTCTTAACATCTGATTCTATCAAAGATAAGATCAAAGATGCGGAGATCTTAACCGATGTCATGGGTTCCGATCACTGCCCAATTGAATTAGATATAGACATTTAATCCTTCAGGAAAACGTCTAATATAAATTCTGTATTATTATCCCTGCTATATTCAATGGAGCTGATAATGCTTTTTAGATAAGTGTTTTTAATATCAGCATCAAGTGTTGGATCTAGCAGGGATTTTAATGCATCTGATAAGAGCATTATTTTCTCTTCGTACTCATCTTTTGTCGGAACAGAGTCCTCTAGATGATCCATTTGCTTTTTTATGGACTCAATGCGTTCTTTGTTAATAAGCTTTCGTCTGGTAAATTCTTCATCAGTTAAGATTCCATCTTCCCAGGCATCAAACAGCTTAGGCAGCTTCTTTTCTTGTTTTATCAATTCTTTTTGCAAGACTTCCAATTGGCTAAGAATGCTGTTTTCATCAACGTCAGGAAGATTATCTATTTTCATTTCAAAATCATCAATATACAGTTCCAAAGCATGAGCAACTGCATCAACGACATCTTTTAATACAGCAGATTTCACATTACATACTTGTGAAGTTTTATGTAAGATACGAGGTAGAGTATTGGGACGTTTTAAGTATCCTTGATAAATCATAGCTTTTTTGCATTTGGCACAGATCAATATACCAGCAAGCGGATTCATTAATTTAAGGTTTGCTTTTGTTTTGTCGGAATAAAATCGAGAGGAAGCAGCATGAAAAGTAATTTCATCAACAATCCCTTTATGTTTACCTTCATACAACATATATTGACTGGTATGAGCTCTTGGCCTTGATGACACTAGATTCCCATTAACTAATGTTTTTGTTTGCATTCGATCATTCCAACGAACTTTTCCAGTATATGTAGGATTAGTTAGTATTGTCTTTACTGTACCAATAGCCCATTCGGCACTGCCGGTATAAGTAGGAACTCCTAAACTGGTTAATCTTTTGCAAATTTTACCAGGAGTTAAGTGTTCTTTTACAGTCCATTCAAAGATATTCTTAACGATCGGAGCTTCTTCAGGGTTTGGAACAAGGGTTCTTCCTGTTTTTGTTTTTAGGATATCGTATTCGTATGGTCGATAGGATCCCATGTAATTTCCTTCAACAACGGCCTGAAGTTTCCCACGCATCATTCTTTTTCGTATCATTTTATATTCTCTGCGAGACATAAATAATTCAAATTCCATATACTCTTCATCATCCGAACTTTGTACAATGTCATATACTTTGGTAGGTGTAACTACCAAAACACCATTATTATTATTGGAATACCGTAGGCAATCCATGATGATTTGTGCATCCCCTTGGTTTCCACGAGATAATCTTGTAACTTCTACGACTAAGATTCCCTTCCACATACCGGCATAGCAATCATTGATCATACTTTGGATTTCTTTTCTGGCGGAAATAGTTTCTCCAGAAACAATTTCACGATAGATTTTACCGATTGGAAGCCCAAGTTTTACTGCTAATTCTGTTAAGATTCTTTCATGCCTTGCTAAAGTTTCGCCTTCTCCAAGCTTTTCAGCTTCGGCATCTGCACGACTCTTTCTTAGGTAAATGCAGAATTGATCTGATTTTTTTAGTTTTCCTAACTGATTTCCTATGTTCATATACCATCGTTCCTTTCCATATTTTGATTATTTGGGTACAAAAAATACACTTCTTGCAAAGTGTAGGTTAAAAATGGTATACTTTAACTGTCGGGGAAAAGTACACATCTAACCTATAGATGCAAGTAGTTTTTCTTTTTATTCCGTCCAGCTGCAACTGGACGGTTTTTAGTTTATCTATTTTTCTGATGTCAGCAAAATATATCAAATAGTATGACGCGTAGTCAATAAAAATAATACACAAAGTATTTTGTATAAAAATCTGTGCATAAATTGACAGATGAGGCATAAACTATTATAATAATCATAAGTTAATCGAAGTGCATAGCACAAAACGATTAACACTGATTTGAATAAAAGGACATACAACATTAAATGTCCGGAATGACTTAAAATTAAATTAGTAACTTAAGAACAAAAGGAAAAAGATTAGTGATGTTTCTGGTGCTTTACCAGAAAAGGTTTGCTAATCTTTTTCTGCATTTTCCAGGAAATCCAGAATCATAACACAGCGTTTAAAATTTGTTGATTTCATTAATTCATCTTTCGTATCAGTTGTATCTAATTCAAATAAACATCTACAAAGAAATCTTAAGTCGGCAGAAGATAATACAGCATGATTTTTTAAAACAATACCAGATTTTTTATTAATATTTTCTTCTTTATCCATTTCTTCCAGAATATCCTTTATTTCGGATAGTTCGGGTACTTTTTTCAGTGTTTTTGAAATATTTCTACTATAAATTTTATCTATAGAGTTGTGATTTTCTATATATTTACGAAGATGAGATCCTTCTGACGGGGTAATCTCACTCTTAGAAAAATATTTATATACAGGTAAAAGTCTGGTGGTTGGAATTGATTTGAATCTTGACATACACATTTCAGTAGGATTAAAATTTTTGTTGTCATAAAGAATATCTTCAAAAATCTGATTATCACTAAGCATACCATACCCCACAGAACTTAATACGGATTCCTTATAACCAATAGCAACTGCGAGAGGTTTGTTAGATAAATCAAGTTGATCTAAGTCATCAATTCCGACAATGATTGATTTAGCTTCAGGAGAAGAAGCACTTTCATCTACAATTTTTTTAACAATTTTCTTAGTTTCACGAATTTTTTTAGGAGAAATACCAGGGGTAATTTCATTTAAAATTTTAAATACTTCAAGAAAATTATCAGTCGCTATTTCTGTAATTGGAATATCATTGCCGTTCTTTGTTGTGATAACGCGGTTGATTTCATTTAAATTTTCTTGATTTTCCTTATAGCTAATAAAAATAAAATGTTCTTCAATATTTTCTAATTCGTCAGATGTTAAACATGATAAGAAGTCAGTAATGATTGACTGAATATCTTCATCTGTAAAAGAATAACCCATAAAAATAATTGGTGATTCAGAAAATAGGATCAAAAGTTTTGCAATAAATAATTTTCTGGATTCATTAAATTCATCATAATCTTTTTCCGTGATCATAATAGTATTAGCATCGTTTGCAGAGCCATGAATTTTATAGATTTCTGCGATATTATAACTATCCTTAGAAAATAATTCATGCTGTCTTGTAAAAACAGTGTAATCATCTGGAAAAATATATTTTTCTAAAAATAAGTCATAGTTTGTTGTAATAACAGCAGAAATTTTGTTCTTTAGTTTTTTAAATTCTTCTAATTCTTTTAATAATTCTGGATTGCGGTTAAGCTTCATTTTCTTAAAATAGTTAGCAAGAAACATTTTATATGGAGATATTCCACGCTTTACCCAACTAGGGTTTCGGATATTCCCAACTTTCAATTTTATTTTGCGGTCGTAAAATGCGCTATTATATTCTTTTTCAATTACGGTTCCAAGAGCTGTATTTATTTCAAAATCGGAGAAACCTTGACGTTTAAAGGTATCAACATATTTTTGAAATTGAAAGTCATCTTTACAGAACTGAGAAAAGGATAATTTAAGCAATTCATTCCAGTTAGGATATTTCCAAAGATATCGCTTGGAAATACCAGAGCCAATAAATAATACTGGCATTTTATTACTATGGGAAATTTTATGTAAAATTGTATCCATACATTATTCTCCTATGTGAAAAGTGTTATAAAGTAACTTTGTCAGACTCTGACAAAATTATTTTGCATAAAATTATATAAATGCAAAAAGAGCCTTGAAATAGATATTATCCAAGGCTCTTTTACGGCCGATCATCAGCCATTCGCTAAAATATAAGATAGTTTCTTGAGCCTTGTCAAGTATTCTTGTTAAAATTATTGAAAATTGTTACTGGATTTTTATTATTTGGACAGCTGGTAGCTGTTTTTTTTAAAATTATGAATCATGCTTGTTTTTGCATAGTTTCTTTCATTTTTAAAGAAATTCTGTATTGATCGGCATCAGGGACGTCGACAAATTCTACAGTTTTATCAAAATTATTTTTGACAACTTCTTTAATTTCATCTAGAGAAACTTTGAAAAATTCTCTTCTTTGGTTTACAAGATTTAATTTTCGATTTTCAAAAGCTTTATGTAATTTTGCTTCCAGAGCTGGAGCATCTTCTGAAAAGATCATAGCATGTACATCAAATTTAAAAGGAACGGAAGCATCACCCAGTTCATCAACACGTTCCTGGGGATTTAATCTTCGTGTCATTCCAATTTTGTATATTCCTTCACCAAATGATCCAATGTTAGAAATTACATATACATATCCAGCTTTTTGGTTAGCTTCTCTATAATCGATATTTTTGATTTTGGTATCAATGTCAGATAAGGACTGTATAATTTCTTCTTTCTTTTTATTTAAATCTTCAGTATCTTCATCAGAAGAAGAGGATAATTGCTTATTAATATTAGAAAGAGCCTGTTCATAATGTTTGCGTTCTTTATCAATATTTTTGCGTTGTTCCTTAAGTTCTTTTTGTAATCGTGCTTCTTCACGTTGTTGAGCTCTTAATTCAGCTTTTTCCTCTTTCTCACGCTGCTTTTGAATCTGATATTCCAAGGCTAATTGGAGTTCTTGGATTTTTAGATCATAGTAGTCAGAAGTTATGGAAATAGCCATGGTCACTCCTAATTTTGCAATTGCATTAAAGCTTCGTTCCATTTTTTTGACCGAGGAATCGAAATTATTGTATTTTACTTTATTGATAATTTCATCGCATTCACTGTTAAATGCACGGAGCAGTAGTTTTTGCATATCCTTTATCATTTTGCGTCCTCTGACGACACTTCCATTGACTTGCCAGTCGGCACTACCAGATACCGCAGACCCGTCTTTGATCATGGCTTTTTGCATATTGCGTATATTCGTAAGTTCTGCTTTATAAGAATCCGCATTAAGAAAAGAATATCGCGGTTCATATAATCCAAAGTCTTGAACTAAGATTTCATCAGAAAATGTGATAATAGATTTCTTTAGTCCTTTTATGGTTGAATTTAATTCATTGATTTCATCATTGTATGCAACAATAAGTGATTTTTGTTTAGTAATTTCAGACATATATTTGTCATATTGTTCTTTTAATTTCTGTTCTTGCATTACTTTTTGATGTGCAAATTCAACCTGAGATTCAGCAATCTGTTTTTTTAATGATTCTAGATCTTGCATTTCTGGAGTGAGTAATGATTCCAGTGCTGCTTTTTCATTTTCAAGAATAGCGATTTTTGCTTCCATTTTGGAATTGGTATTTTCTAATTCCTGAATCTTATCATTTAATTCGTTGTTTCCAAATATTGAATTTAATAAACCCATTATACCCCCCCTGTATTCTATGTTGACATTTTCCTGTGTGATATTTAAGTATTTGATTCGAAATCAGCTAATAGGATTGATTAAAAAGCTCTTCAGGTATCCGATCGAAATCAGGGAGTTCTCCAAAAGGATCTTCAGGAGGTTCTAAAGCTAACTGCTCATTACTCTCTGGATTCGAACTAGGAGGATAAAGTTCCTGATCCCAGTCCTGTAAGAAGCCTTGATCGTAAAAAATAGATTTATTTCCAGATATAGGGCAATATCGTGCGTTAGTTGGTAAGATCGTATTGTAGATGCAATTACCGATATAATTACAATTGCCGATACATCGGTTTACAAGGCAGGATCCACAAATCTGGCAATATTCACCCTGGATATTCGTTTGTTCGTTTTGACATCTTGGACATCTAATCAATTTTTTAGAAGCATAAGTTTCGAATTCTTTATATATCATGTCTCCGTCACCCCATTTCAGTGTGTTTTTATTGCCGCAGATAGGGCAATATTTTCCATATTCTTGAAGTAAAGTTGCGCCACATGTTCGGCAGTAATATTTATAGATGAAGTCGTAATAATATTGAAGAAGCTGATTATCATATTCATCTTCAATATTTATGTGAGATATCCATTTTTCATAAGCACGAAAACGATGTGTAGCTGCATTACTTGATATCTTACAGAAAGTTTTAAGTTCATTGATAGTAGAGACTCTGAACTTAAACAAAACAACATGAGGAACAAGAATTAATTGTGCGAAATAATCAGCTTCTTCTTCAAGATAGTTATAGGTAGAATCGCTTAAGCCATTTCGAAAAAGCTTATTATATTTGTAAAATTCATGATGCCTCAATACTATATGCCCTAACTCATGGGCTAAGTTCCATCGAACTCTATTTGAGTGAAGAATGTTAAAATCTAAGTCATTATAGTAGATGGAGTAACGTTTGTTTCCATCCCAGACAGCATAAGAATCTTTTGTTTCTGCATTTATAATTAACTCTTCATAAGTTATATTATGCTTTCGAATTTGACTACTATAAGTAATTAATTTGACATTATTCATTCCTCTAATAATATTTCCAATTTTAACAGGTACGCAAGGCTGTCCGTATTTTTTTAAAATTGAAAGTACACGATTTTTAATTTCAGCCCTGCGATTACTCGATATCTCCAGAATCATCTTCATCCCAATTATATTCATCAAAATTTGCTTTTAAAATGTTCATTAGTTTTGCTTGGTCTTTTGCAGACATCTTACTTTTTTCTCTTTGTATGATAACAAGATCTTGATCAAAATGCTGTTCATTAGAAGTTGAGTTTGCTTCATTATTCCAACCCATTAAATATGCAGGGGTGACATGGCAAAGGTTTGCAACAGCTTCTATTTTGTCTGATGGTATGTTAGTAATAAGATTATTTTCATATTTATATAAAGTTTGTTTTGACACATTAATTTTAGCTGCAAAATCAACTTGGCTCATTCCCATCCTTTTTCTTGATAGTTGTATTCGTTCTCCTACAGTCATTAATATCATCTCCTTTCTGAATAATTTTATGTTATCACAAAAAAGTTATAAAAGCAACCAAAAGTATCTTGACAAGTTACTTTTTTGTGCTATAATTAAAGTAACTTAAAAAGTTACGGAGGTGAGAAAGTGGTAAGAACAGACAAGCTTCGAGGAATTATATCCGAAAGAGGTTTAACACAAACAAAAGTAGCTCGATTAATAGGAATTACGCCAAAAACATTTTATGAAAAAATGGCAAAAGGTGTTTTTGGAAGCGATGAGATCGAGATTATGATCAAAGAACTTCATATAGAAAATCCGATTGAAATTTTTTTTGATCTTAAGTAACTTTTAAAGTTACTATATTAAATAACAGATGACTCAATTCCTTGCCCGATCGTTGATGCTAATCCGATTGCATAGGAATAAAAAGAAAACAACCCCGACACAGTTAGCTTCTTTTCAATATAAAAAACATTCACGTGATCAGGCAAGGAATTGAGTCATCTGGCGAAAGGTAGGTGATGTTATGAAAGATAAAGCAGACAAGACCTTTAGTATTGGTAATGGAACTGTTCATATTCACGGAACAGCTAACCAGGAAAAGATAAAGGATGCAACAACAGAGTTCTTAAAGGAGGTTGAACGAAGAAAGAGAAAGGCGAAGAAAGAAAAACAAGCAGTCTAGAAAGGTACATAACAGTACACTGCAAATTACAAGATAATAAAAACAACCCAAGAAACACAGACGACTTAAACACGCTGGTCAAATTGAATATGTCGCTATGATTCCAATCTATAGCATAACAATAACTGCAAAACATAAACAATTAAATCTCTTCTTGATATAAAACATTGACCTATAAAAAATTAAAAATTGAATATAGAACTGGCCAGCGTGTTTAAGTCGTCTGGTAACAAACAAAAGAAAGGTAAGGTGTATATTTTGGAAAATGTACGAAGATACGAGGTATACGAAGATCGTTTCGTAGAATCAAAGAAAAAGATTCAGAAGGCGATTGATCGTCAGAGAAAAATGAACAAGGTTCGAAAGAAGATTGAAAGGATGGTGATCTGCCACATCATTGGATTATTGTTTGCTGGATCAACAGCAACCTTGATGATTCCAGAGCTTATTGAAGCAAGAGGATATTTTGCATTCGGTGGCGAATGGATGCTGTTTGGTGTGTTTTATATCATTGGGTATTTAGGAATGAAATACATCAATGAGAGAGGAACAGAACAATGACAACAGGATACAAAAAAAGGTGCCCACAAAGCAGCAACTCCGTTAGGCACACAAATAAAAGTTCAGAAAAAATTATACCACAGATTAAGGAAGGAAACAAACATGAAAGATAAATTTTTAGCGAAATGCGACAATGCGGTAATCAAGAGCTGTCGATTTGCAGAAGTAGGAGACGAAGATAAAGCGTTCAAAGTGTTGGAAGATATGGCAGAAGAGGCAGTAACAGAAGTTCTTGGATATGTCAATCCAATTTCAGAACATACATCGGTGTTTATCGTGCCAGTTTTAAGAGCGGTTTCAGATGCTTTAGAAAAAGGATTAACTGACTATGACAAAGGAATTTCTGAATATATCGAATCATTCTTAGGAAGAAGTGTTAAATCTGAGATCACAAAGGAGGAAAATGATAATGGGAAAAATGATCTTGATCACACCAAATAATGATGTGAAAGAACTTGAATATCCAGATGAGGGACTTAAATCATGGAAAAAGTTGAAAGAACACATTGGAAACAGATGTGAGTTAATTGAACACGTACAGCCCAAGAGATTATATACAGAGATCGGTGCAGGAATTGAGGTCAAAAATACACCCGGATCAAAGGTAAGCATGCTCGTTGATGAAGAATTTTATTTTCACTGTGACAAAACCAAATTAAATAAGATAGCTTCATGGTTGTATGAGACAGATCGCCATGGATACCCGATTCTTGGAAATGCTTTGATCATTGGAGAGAAGTATGGAAATGCAGGAATTGAGTTTTGTGAAATGTCAGAAGAGCAGTTTAACTTGATCTTTCCAAGATTGAAAGATTGTGAGAAGAAATTAAAAGAAGAAAGGGAAAACATATGATGGAGAAAAGTAATTTACGAAGAGACTTAGGTCCTTATATTGAAAAGGCATTTTCAGATAAGGCAGAGATCAAAGAGAAAACAAAGGTGCTCTTAGAATTGTCTCAAATCTTCTTTGAAGATCTAGAAAAATTTGTTGGTCCTTTGGTTGATGAAGAAATTCCAATTGTTACAGGAGCACTAAGACTTTATGCTGACGAAGTAATTAAGTGTCAACTGGAAGAAGTGCAAATATTAAGCTATGGTTTTACGGAAGTTTTAAAACAACATACCAGAACTGATCACATAAGGGTAGATAGGAATGTCTAGCAAGAACATGATCGCTCCAGGAATCAAGCGAATCCAATTTGATTCCACCGATTCCTGGCTAAATGCTAGACACGGAATCGGTGGATCTGATGCATCTGCAGTATTAGGACTCAATCCATATAAAACCAATATAGAACTGTATTTAGAAAAGACAGGGCAGGGAACAGCTCCAGATATTTCGGATAAGGACTATGTGAAGTACGGGCATGATGCAGAGCCATTGCTTAGATCACTGTTTGCACTTGATCATCCAGAATACAAGGTTGAATACTTCGGAGACAACATGATCCGAAACGAAAAGTATCCATGGGCACATGCATCCTTAGATGGAGAGTTGACTGATCAGAATGGTCACAAAGGAATCTTAGAAATTAAGACAACTAATATCCTACAAAGTATGCAGCGTGAGAAGTGGAAAGATCAGATTCCGGACAACTATTACATCCAGGTATTGCATTATCTGCTTGTCACAGAATATTCATTTGTGGAGTTGAGAGCACAACTTAAATCAGCGTGGCAAGGGCAGATCCAGCTACAAACAAAAGATTATCATATTGAGCGATCAGACGTAGAAGAAGATATTGAGATATTAAAACAAGCGGAAGAAGAGTTCTGGCAGAAAGTTTTAAAAAGACAGAAACCGAACTTGATTCTTCCAGAAATATAAAGGAGAAATTGTTATGAATCGATACGATGAATATATGAAAGAGGTGCAAGAAAAGAAAAAAGAAAATCAGGTTATTGTAAATAAAATTGTGGAGATTTTAAAAAGCAATAACCTGACTGTTGAACATATTGAGGTCATTTTAAATATGACTCGTGAAGAGGTGATTAAAAAGGCGCATCTGTAACAAAATCTGAATCAGAACGATCTTGGAGAGTAGAATAAATATCATTAAAAAATGAAGTAAGTAATTCGGCTTCTCCATATAGTTCGTTACCAGGGTACAGATCAGAAACAACGTCTCTGGCAAGAGCATTTTGGAACTTGGCTTGTGCTCCAATGAGTGCTAAATCATAACGTAAATCATCTGGTGTGTGCATAAAACTATCCTTTCTTTGGCTAATAAAAACTACAACATTAGTATAAAAGAAAAGATTAGATGAATCAATAAAGGAGAAATACATGGAATTTAAGATATACAATCCGCAGGAAGAAGGATTCCTGAAAGAGATTGACTGGAATTATGAAGAGTTGAAAACAGAGATCCAGAAGAAAGCAAACGACTATATGAATCTGGTCTATACAGCAGATCAGATCAAGGATGCAAAAAAGGATCGTGCTAATCTTCGAAAATTTGTAACCGCATTAGAGAACAAAAGAAAAGAAATCAAACGACAGGTCATGCAGCCATACACAGCTTTTGAAGAACAGGAAAAAGAACTGATCGGCATCGTTGATCAAGCGATTGGAAACATTGACATCCAGATCAAAGGATACGAAGAAGCAACACGGCAAGAAAAATTAGAGAAAATCAAAGGAATCTATTCAAAGACAATCGGTGATCTTGATCGCACGGTTCCATTTGAAAAAATCTATAAGGATTCTTGGTTAAATGTATCAACGACATTGAAATCTATCACAACAGAGATCGCAGAGATCAGAGATAAAGTTGACAGCGATCTGAAAGTAATCAATGCAGATACAAGTCCTTATGTTTTTGAAATGAAAGAAGAATATCTGAAAGCTTTTGATCTGAACGCTGCAATGATGAAGAAACAGAAGTTAGAGGAGACCGCCAAGAAGAAAGCCTTATTTGAGGAAGAGCAGAAGCAGAAGGAAGAGCAGAGACAGCAACAGTTAAAAGAAGAAGCGCAGAAAGTGATATCTGCTGGCGAAAGCAAAGAAGAACCAGAGATGCCAAAAGAACCGGCAGAAGTTCCTAAACCTAAACGTACGGGAGAAAGAATATTAGCGATTACATTTCGTTGTGTTGTAAAAGAGCACAACTTTGATGAAGCAAATGCTAAGATCAGTATTCTTAAGAAAACATGTGAAGAATTTGAAATCATAAGTCAGGAGGAATTATAAGATGGCAGTTGGAAACAGTTTAGCAAACAGACAGCAGAAAACAGGATTAACGGCATATCTTACAAATGATGCTGTAAAAAATCAGATTAATAATGTAGTCGGTGGTAAAAACGGAGATCGTTTCATTGCTTCTATTGTGTCTGCAGTACAGGTTAATTCAGATTTACAGGAATGTACAAATCCATCAATCTTAAGTGCTGCACTACTTGGAGAGTCTTTAAAACTCTCTCCATCACCACAGCTTGGACAGTATTACATGGTTCCATTCAGAAACAACAAAAAAGGATGTAAAGAAGCACAGTTTCAGCTTGGTTATAAAGGATACATTCAGTTAGCGATCCGCTCAGGGCAGTACAAAAAACTAAACGTTCTGGCAATTAAGGATGGGGAATTGGTTCGATTTGATCCACTGAATGAAGAAATCGAAGTAAATCTGATCGATGATGAGGAAGTAAGGGAAGAAGCAAAGACGATCGGATACTATGCAATGTTTGAATATACAAACGGTTTCCGAAAAGCTATGTACTGGTCCAAAAAGAAAATGGAAGCACATGCATTAAAGTATTCCAAAGGGTATGCAGCAAAAAAAGGATATACATTCTGGGAGAAAGATTTTGATGGAATGGCTTATAAGACAATGCTTCGCCAGCTGATCAGTAAATGGGGAATCATGAGCATTGATATGCAGAATGCAATGGAATCTGATATGGCGGTGATCCATGAAGATGGAACAAAAGATTATGTAGATACAGTTTCAGAAGAAAATATTGTAGCAGATCAGGATCTGCAGGAAGCAGTAGAGGAAACGACAGAACCAGAGAAACAGGAACCGCAGGAAGAAACAACAAAAGAAGAACCACAGCAGTTCTTTAAATAAAAGAAAGGAGACACAATGAAACATTTTAATTTAGAGGAGTTTGCAGGAGGGAAGCTTTCAGTACAGCTCAATAAGGCTTTAGAAAAAGTCACTGAAAACATTCAGGATCCCAACACAGATGCACAGAAGGTAAGAAAGATTAATGTATCAATCTCTCTTCGTCCAAACGATGAGAGAAATTTTGTATCAACTACAGTTGAAACGAAGTTAAGTCTTGCACCAGAACTTGGAGCTACAACAGCACTGAGTATGGGCAGAGATCTTCGCACCGGAGAGGTTGAAGCGGTTGAAATCTTTAACCAGATTCCTGGTCAGATGAATGTTGATGATGTGATCGACCAGGAAGAAGATGAAACACCGAAAGCTTTTGATCCGGATACTGGAGAGATCTACGAACCAAGCAACAAAGTGATTGATTTAAGAAAAGCAAAACAGGCATAAAACAGGAGGATACATAACAATGGATAATACATTTTTAAGAGAAGCAATCGAAAAGATTGAAGAACTGACAGACAGTGCAAGAGAGCCACACGTTGTAGAAATCGCAGGAAAGACTTATTGCGATAAATCTATGTCACGATATGACAGAGAAGAGTTTGCAGAACCATTGACAGCTACAAGTCTTAATTCTCTGATCGATTATATCAGTGGAAAGAGTGAAGAGTTAAGAGAATCTATGATCATTCACGTAGAATCTCCAACAAGAGTAAGATTACTATCTGGTCTTACACAGGAAAGAAATCGAGAAGAATTATTCCGCGTAGATACAAATCCAAATGGTTTTGATTTCGATCACTACTATGATCAGGAAGCGTTTGTAATTAACATGCAGACTGCCTTTAAACAGAGTGATGAAACAGAACTGATTCTTTCAGTTGCCGGAAACGTAGAAAATAAAACAGTGGCCAACTATGGAGATGATGGGGTCAGCCAGAAAGCTACGATCACAAAAGGTATTGCAGGAAAAGAAGATGTGATCGTACCAAATCCAGTAACACTTCGCCCATATCGTACCTTCCTGGAAGTAGAACAGCCAGAAAGCAAGTTTATCTTTCGAATCAGAGAAGGTTCTGATGGGCAGCCAATGTTTAAATTGGTAGAAGCTGATGGTGGTCTCTGGAAGTATGAAGCTGTAGATGCTATCAAGAAATATTTAACAGAGAATTTACCGGAAGAACTGTTAAAAGTGATCACGATCATCGGGTAACAGTTATGGAGACAGTTAGATTTACAGTCCCTGGTGCACCGAAAGGAAAAGCCAGGGCAAGAACTGTCCGTAGTAAAAAAGGTGGAACATTCTCATATACGCCAGAAGGTACTATGCTATACGAGAATTTGATCAAGTGCTGTTACAGGCAGGAATCAAACAATATCATTTTTAATGACGGACAGCCTTTAAAAGTAACGATCATAGCTTATTATCCGATCGTTAAGAGTACAAGCAAGAAAAAGAAACAACAGATGTTGGAAGACCTTATGTTTCCAACGAAGAAACCAGACATTGATAACATTGCAAAAAGTATTCTTGATGCTTTGAATAAACTAGCATACAGGGATGATACGCAGGTTGTAACGCTGCATATGGAAAAGCATTATGCAGAGGACCCACGAGTTGAAGTAGAGATAGAAGAAATCAAATAAGAAAAGGAGAATCGTTTTGGCCAGACAGAAAAAACAAGGCATCGATTATTTTTCTTTGGATTGCGATTTCTTTTCGGATAGGAAGATAAAGATCTTGAAATCCAGATATGGAGCAGACGGGATCACAATTTTCATTTATCTTCTTTGTGAAATATATAGAAATGGATATTACATCATTGTAGATGATGATTTTTACTATATCGTGTCAGATGATCTGAACATGAATAGTGATAAGGTGAAGCAAGTCTTGACATTCTTATTGGAACGGTCGATGTTTGATAAACAGCTTTTCCAGTCGGACGCTGTCCTGACTTCTGCCGGAATACAGAAGAGATTCCAGTTAGCAGTAAAAACAAGAGCTAAGAAGAATCCAATAAAAGTCGACAGGTTCTGGCTTTTAAATGAAGAAGAAACAGAACCTTTTATTAAAGTTACCAATTTTGAAGATAATTCTGAGAATAATACGGATAATTCCAAGAAAAATAATGATAATTCCCGAGAAGAATCCCTAAAGGAAAGTAAAGTAAAGGAAAGTAAATATTATTATAGCAATCCAGATCTGAACAGAGAGTTCTGTCTTTATCTTGATATGAGGAATCATACTGGCCCAACATTATCTGCAGAACAGATCAATGCCTTGAAAGAAGAACTAGATTCTCTGGCTGAGAATGATTCTGATAAGTTGGGCATTGTAAGAAAAGCATTTGGTGGAGGATATAAGAGTTTCTTCCCTACATCAAAGAAACGGAAGAAATCAACACCGAAACCAAAGAAAGAAGAAACTATACACAATTTTACACAGCGAGAAGTCAAAGATTGTGATTACGAGAATCTGGAGAAGCAGTTGTTAAAGAAACAGTTAGGAGATGACATAGTGTATGGATAGGATTGAACAGACAATCAGTAGTGTTGAAGTTGCTGAGATGGTAGGTAAAGCACATAACAAACTGATGAGAGACATAAGAGAATACATTGATCAATTAGCACAGTCCAATCTTGGACACGACGAATTTTTCAATGAATCAACATATGTAGATAATAACAATCGAACTCGACCATGTTACCAGATCACAAAGAAAGGATGCGAATTTATCGCTCATAAACTCACAGGAATTAAAGGAACCGAGTTTACAGCAAAGTATATTGATAGATTTCACACGATGGAGCAAATCATTGCAGATCATATCCCACAAGGAAAGGAATTGCTAGCGTTAGCAGTATTAGAAGCTCAAAAGACAATAAATGATCTACAGAGTAATAATGCTGCATTGTTAGAAGATAACAAGAGAATGAAACCAAAGGAAGCGTTTGCCGATGCTGTGTCCACGAGCGATACATCTATCTTGATTGGAGAGTTAGCTAAGATTCTTCGGCAAAACGGAGTGCACACAGGTCAGAATAGATTGTTCGCATACCTGAGAAATAATGGATACCTGATCAAAGGTGGATCAAGCAAAAATATGCCAACGCAGAAATCCATGGAAGCAGGGTTGTTTGAAATCAAGGAAAGAACGATCACAAATCCAGACGAGAGCATAAGAATAACAAGAACAACGATGGTTACTGGTAAAGGGCAGCAGTACTTTATTAATAAGTTATTGGCAGTAATGTAAAGTAGAAAGGAGTACCATTACAGACAACTTAATTCTTTACCTGATTAAGATTTCTCAAGTAACTATTAACAAATCATACGATGTAAACATATTTTTTCAAGTTTCTGTTTATTTTCATGATCTAGATTCAGTATTACAATTATCATTTTGCAAACCACAAACAAGGAATCGCAATGAATTATACAATCAGGCAAAAAGTAATAGGACAGTGATTGGGATAATTCATTGTTTCAGGTAAAGAATTAAGTTGTCTGTAATCATACGAGTAAGAGGAAATAACGATGGGAAAATTAGATAAAGAGCAGGAAGCAAGAATGGCAGGAATGGCGTATGCGTTAGGTATTGCAGAAAAAAAGGGAATTGATGGATTAAGAAAAGAGCTTCAGATGCGAGGAGCATTGAGAGTTGGACTTCTGATCGACAACGACAGATTAGATAAAGCTTTTGAAATCCTAGCAACAACACTCTATGGAAACATCATGACAACAGCATTATCAGCACTGGCAGATAGCGAAGGCTTTGGAGAAAAGAGGCTTCGAAGATTCAAAGAAGCATATGATCATAAATCCATGTGCCTGGTATCTCTGGATCAGTACGCAGAACATTTTGTAACATTTGAAGACATGGCAATTGATTTAAAGAAACGTTATAACATCGACATGAATGCAGAAATGATTGCATCAAACCAGGAAGTGATCGATAAAGGGCGAAGAGTGTTACCGAATGTGATTAAGTTATTGGAGCATGAGAATCAACACGAGGCAGCAGATGTATTAAGAGAACATTTACATGAGGCGGTGGCAGTATGGTAAACAAGAAAGAATTTAAAGGCTACATCTGTGAGATCACAGGCAAGCCAATTAAGGACATGAAGCTGTGTCCGGACAAGCAGCAGAAGCTAAGGGTTCGGATCAAGTGTGATGATAGTTGTATTCATTGTGAGAAGGAGAAAGAACATGAATGTGATTAGAATAAGTGAACGAAAAGGTACAGAAGCAAGAGGAACTTGCACAGAATGTGGCAAAGAATCACGAGAGGACCAAGAAATTTTAAAAATAAGATTCGACCATTATGAATCAAGCATTTTCTTGTGTGAAAGATGTCTTAAAACTTTGCATCATGTTATTGGAACATGGATTAAGGAGTGAAAAATGTGTACATTACAATTTAATGTAGATGGAGAATTTATAACGGATCTATCAAGAGAATGGTTTTATGTAGAGGGCAAGGGATACGACAAGTGCATAGAGCTGTTAAACAGTTGCATGAGTGGAACTGATGAAACCAAAGACCAGATCAGAAGGCATGCGGAAGATCTTTTACTTGGACGTGCAGCGTTAAAAGGCAGCACAAGAGAAGGTTCTTACCATCTGGAGATATATGGACCTGAAAGCGAAGAAAAAATGCCGGAATATATGAACGTATGGGATATTGTGGGAGAGCAAAAGAAAGTTAAAGATGAATTAGAACGGTATAAAATGCGTTGGAACGTTGCAATGAAAATCATTCCTAGATATCTAAAAAAGAGAATTGCTGATGAACTTGATGAAGAGATTACAGACCCACAGCTGGTAGTATCAAGAGAGTTAGATAGTTATATGAAAAGAATGCTTGATACAGAGGAACATACAACCAAAGATTATGGCTGGTTAGAACCAAGTGGAAAATTCCATGCGGTAAAATGGGGAGATCATCAAAAGTGGGCTTATGAGTATTTAGAAAGTAAGGTAAAAAATGACGAAGAATATTCAAAGCTGCCGAGACTGTATGAAGCTGGGGATTCATTAATAAAAGAAGGTTGGATACTTCTTCACAATCCGTCACAGGGAATTGCAATAGCAACAAAAGATTCAAGCAAGGATTATACAAAAGCACAGAAGGAGTTTTTATTCGATTACTACATTGAAAGGAATTGTGAGAAAGAAGCTAATGACATCTGGAAGGAGCGTGAACAACTATGATGGTAGCAGGCTATGAGCATGAGGGCTTTGTTATTCCGGACGAAGAGTCTAAGGATTATATCTGGAAGAAAGTAAGAGGAAATGAAGAAACAAAAACAGAGCTTCTCGAATATATGTGGGATGTGATCATGGATGATAGAAAAGAGAGAGAAAAGCTGAAAGAGTGGTTCTTTGATGGAGTTTGTCATCTTGTAGAGTGTGACGATCAGGGAAGAGTCAAGGGATACTTTGAGCAGTAAATAGGAGGAAACAAATGATTAACAGTAATATCTTAAAGACCTGGAATGAAGAAAGAATTAGGTATCAGATACGATATGCAAAAAGTTGTGCTGAATATCACAAATATCCTGAGAATTTAGACAACAAAGGACATATGCATGAACAGAGTTGGGTGTTGATTAATGTTTTTGGGCTATCAGCCAAACAAGTCGAAGAAGTAGAACGAGAGGATGGTTTTACAACAGAGGATATCCTTAGTCCTGAATTTGAAAGGTGGTGTCGCTTAAGTTAGCGAAAGAACAGTTGGATAACAAATAAAAATGTAGTAGGAAGAGAAATGGAGATACAGAATATATCGGAAGTTCGCTGAGAAGCAAGAGATACATCTACTACAACTGTTTTGTAGAGAGTATCGCAGATATTGATTAGAAGTACAGGAAAAGGAAGTGGAGAAAATGGGAATTAAAAATCTAACAGAAGCAGAAGAAAAAGAGTTTTACAGACTTGTTGGGAAGATGAATGGAAAAGAACCAGATAAGAAACAGGATGTAAAGGTAAAGAAACCAATATATGGGCAAGAGTATTTTTTTTCCAATAGTCATGGATGGGTTGAATGTGATACGTGGCAAGATAGAGCTGTAGATAACAAAAGATGGGAACTTGGAAACGCCTTTTTGATAAGAGAGAAAGCGTTATTTGATGTAGAAAAAAGAAAAGTAGAAGTTGAGTTGCAGAGATACGCAGAGGAACACAATGGTCCGATACGCAGTGATAGTTTTTACCTTTTATATAACAATGAAGATGATGGAAAACTTGATTATGATGTGTGGAGCGTTTGTAAACCACAGGGAGGGGTGCAGTTTGCATCAAAACAACTTGTATTTGATGCAATCGAAGCAGTAGGAAAAGAAAGAATACTCAAGTACATCTTTGGGGTAGAAAGTGAGGGAGAGGAATGAATTTTACAAAAGCGTTCGCAGTATTTATGCAAATTGATTCAAAGGAGTTTACGGAAGATGAAAAATATGAAGCAATACAGCAGGTGTTAGATGCAGCGACAATAAACAGTATCACAAAAAAGCAGGTGTTAAATGTAGTGTCATGGTTGTTCAATAAGCAACAAAAATATAGATGGCACGACTTAAGAGATAATCCGAATGACCTGCCAGATGCGAATTATCCAAGTAATACATGGTTTGAGGTAGTGCAAAAGGACAACGAAGAAGAGCTTCCACGAGGAGCAATGCAGTATGATGATGTACTAGGTTTTGGATTTTATCATGACATTTTTGATCCTGTATCTTTAGGTTATGTAGATACAGAGTTTACGACAGCTGAGGAAGAGGGCCTTGCAGAAGTAGTTGCATGGAGAGAGATTGAAGAATTTGAAAGTGAGGAAGAAAATGAAAATAGTTGATATTAACACATTAAAAGGTTCAGACAGACATGGCAGTTGCACAGAGTGTGAAAAGGATTTTGCAGAAGATAAAGGAATGAAAAGAATCATTTTCGGAACGGATCAGAAGCATACCATCTTCTTATGTGACAAATGTTACCACGATTTTTTGCAAGAAATGAACAGGAGATCACAGAACATGGGAAAGACAATAGAGAAAATAGAGAGTGTGGCAAAAATGTTAAATGGACGACACATGCCGAAACCTTACGAAGTGTACAAACACTTTAAAGGGAACTTATATGTTGTTCTTAATGTTGCTCGTCATACAGAGACAAATGAATTATTTGTAGTATATGCTGCTACAAAAGAAATGCAAAGAATCTATGCAAGACCATTAGAAATGTTTATGAGTGAAGTAGATCGCGAAAAATATCCTGATGCAAAGCAAACATACAGGTTTGAAAATATGATGGAGGGTTAATCTATGATCGTAGGATTTTTAAGCGGATTATTCATTGGATCGGTAGCTGGTGCAACAGTAATGACTTTATGTCAGGCAGCGAAAGAGAGGGATGATCTATGATCTATAACAAAATATTGGCTTATGCGTTTTTCATGGTAGGAATTATATCTATAATTGCATCAGAAATATATGAACGTAAAAGAAAGCCATTTGCAGCACTTAAATTAAATACAGCATTTTGGACATGTATGATACTTTCGGCTTATTATTTTTCACTGATATAGAAAGGCGTTAATTATGTTTAAAGTAAAGAAGAAAGCAACAGGAAAGATTTACACAGTATTTGCTGTCCAGAAAGATAAATTCGGTGGTACTGAATTTCTTATTTATGATGAGACATGGGGCTGGGTATGGCGATCTCCGATAGATTATGTACCAGTGGAGGTAGAGAATGATTGAAGTTGATGTAAACTTTGTTAGAAATGCTCTGAATGATCATGAGTCTAATCTGACAGTGATGTTGGACAAAGTAACAGTGCTGGCATTAAAGGAACTCTTAGAATACAGAGAAACAGGCCTAACACCAGACGAAATAAAAGAGATAAAAAGTGAGCTGGATTATTACAAGGACGAATATTGCGATATTCAAGCACGTTATGATGAATTATTACATGAAATGGAGGAATAAACATGGAGAGATTAACAGAATACAGCTGTGGAGTAGCAGTTATCAGAAATAAGAACCTTATCAATAAGGCAATGTATGATCTTGCACACTATGAAGATACAGGGTTGACACCAGAAGAAGTCAAGGCATTGAAACAGGCGAGTAAGAATGTTCAGGTGGATTATTCCTTGCTGGAGTATTATAAAACATTAGGAACACCTAAAGAGTGCAGAGAGGTACGAGAAAAACAGAAGCCACACAAAGTAAAATTTGAACCTTGGATAGATACAAAGTGTACTTGTGGATATGAGTTTTCAAGAGACCTTGGGGATGGATACCATGACATTCCGATCGAAAGAAAAACGAAATACTGCCCTGATTGCGGTCAGAAATTACAGTGGGATGAATAAATAAAAAAAGCCGCTTCCTAAGAAACGACTACTAACAACTAACTAAATTATATCATTCAAATATGATCAATGTCAATTTAGGAGGGCGGCATAATGGGAAAAGAAAATATTCTTACACAGAAAGAGAAGGCGATCGTAAAAGAAGCAGTAAAAGCATACAGAGATACCATACTGGATGAAGAAAAAAACGTAGATAAGATTCTTGCGAAAAACATCCGTAAAATGCTTACGAATTACAGAAGGACGAAAGCAAAGTTGGCAGATGAAGCAGTGCTAACGAAAGAGGAAGAAAGAGAGCTTAGATATGAGTGTATAAAAGACCTAATGGGTAATGTCGATCAGCAGCTTATGAAAAGTGAAAGACGGATCATGCGTAATGAAGAAGAAAGACGTATGGAACTGTTTAAGATTAAGCAGTTAGAAAGAGCAGTTGAAATGTACAAAAAAGAGTGCGATGAATCATCCAGTTATGAAGATTTAAGAAGATGCAGAGAAATTTACGGCTTATACATAGATAAGGAGAAGAAATCAGTATCAGAAATTGCGGAAGAAGAGAGAATCAGCGAGAAAACAGTGTATAAAGACGTAAGTGTAGCATGTAAAATTATTGCTGTATATTATTTCTAAAAATCCCTAAAAATGTAGGTTTAAGAGATATTAATAGCAATTAGAAAAATATAAAATTTGATGGTAGAAAATTGGTAGGTACTAATTAGAAAATAAAAGTGCTAATATGATATTAGTCTAAAAACCAAACTTTATTGATTTAGTAAAAATAATAATATCATTTGAGACTCCTTATGAAATTATAGGGAGTCTTTTTATTTAAGCAAATGAATGAGAGGTGGTGATATGCCAAGGGCAAGAGATCCTAATAGAGATAAAGCCTATGAAATATATAAAAAACATAAGGGAAAGATCCAAAACAGAGAAATTTCTAAAATACTTAAAGTTCCAGAAAAAACAGTAAGTGGATGGAAGTGTAAAGATAAATGGAATGAAAAAATGAATGGAGTACTCCAAAAGAATACGGAGTACTCCAAACAAAAAAATAATAGCCAAAGCAAATCCGGTGTTGAAGAAGTTAGACAGGTTATAGAAAATCCTGAATTAACAGATAAACAGCGGCTTTTTTGCATTTATTATGTACGTTGTTTTAATGCTACAAAAGCATATCAAAAAGCCTATCAATGTAGTTATGAAACTGCTATGGTTAATGGATCTATGTTACTAAGAAATACTAAGATAAAATCAGAGATCAATAGTCTTAAACAAAATCGTCTTAATCGTGAATTTCTATCGGAAGAGGATATTTTCCAAAAATACATGGATATCGCTTTTGCTGATATTACGGATTATGTCTCGTTTGGAACAGAAGAAGTAGCAGTAATGTCAATGTATGGACCTGTGGAAATAAAAAATCCAAAGACTGGAGAAAAAGAAATACTAAAGCAAACAGCAAATGTCGTTAGATTCAAGGATTCTACAGAAATAGACGGAACGATTTTATCTGAAGTAAAACAAGGACGTGATGGTGCAAGTATTAAATTAGCTGATCGCATGAAAGCTTTGCAATGGTTGTCAGATCATATGAATATGGCAACAGAAGAACAAAAAGCTAAGGTTGAACAAATGAAGGCTCGAACAGAGCAAATTCAGCATAGTGGAAATAATAATGAATCTGATGCGGTTCAATCTTGGATGGATGCTGTAAAAAAAGCGAGGGAATCAGATGGATGATAGAGTATTACATGATTTCCTTGTAGAGAGTATTCCTTTATGGCAGCAGAATCCAGTTCAATTTTTTGAAGAAGTTCTTTCCTTTTATCCAGATGAATGGCAAAAAGAAGCAGCATTTGCTTTAAGAGATAATCCAAAAGTAACGATAAAATCCGGACAGGGTGTTGGAAAAACAGGATTTGAAGCTGCAACATTGTTATGGTTTTTAAGCTGTTTTGAGAATGCAAGAGTTGTTGCAACAGCCCCAACACTGCACCAGTTGAACGATGTTCTATGGGCAGAGGTTTCAAAGTGGCAAAGTAAATCTCCGTTATTGAAGGAGATACTACAGTGGACCAAAACAAAAATATCTATGATTGGCAGCAAAGAACGTTGGTATGCAGTAGCAAGAACAGCAACCACTCCAGAAAATATGCAAGGATTCCATGAGGATAATATGCTATTTATCGTTGATGAAGCTTCTGGTGTTGCAGATCCGATCATGGAAGCAATCTTAGGTACTCTGACAGGATCAAATAATAAATTGCTACTTTGTGGAAACCCGACAAAAGCAAGCGGTACATTTTACGACAGCCATACATCGGATCGTAAATTATATTATTGCATCACTGTAAACTCCGCAGAGTCTAAAAGAACTAATAAGGACAACATTGATTCTCTGATCAGGAAATATGGAGAAGAAAGTAATGTTGCCAGAGTCAGAGTAAAAGGATTGTTTCCTAAACAGGATGATGATGTTTATATGCCTTTGGAAATGTTGGAAGCATCGATCATCCTGGAAGAGATACCACCAGCTGATATTTGCACTTTGGGAGTCGATGTGGCCCGTTTTGGTGATGATGACACAGTGATCGCAAGAAATATGAATAACAAGATCACACTAGAAAAGATTAGGCATGGTCAAGATCTAATGAAAACTGTAGGAGATGTTGTTGTAGAATGTAGGAATATCAAGGAAAAGTTTAAATATAAAAAAACAATATATGTGATCATAGATGATACTGGTCTTGGTGGAGGAGTAACAGATCGTTTGAATGAATTAAAATCGGAAGGAAAGCTATCTGGTGTAGTTATCGTTCCGGTTAATTTTTCTGCTGCCGTTCCAGACAAGAAAGCAGCAGAAAAATATCATGATATCACATCTTATGCATGGTCCATATTAAGAGATATGTTAGAAGAAAAAGAAGCAGTATTACCAAATGATACAGAGCTTATCGCACAATTAAGTGCGAGAAAATATGATCTTAGTTCATCAGGGAAGATACGACTAGAATCAAAAAAAGCAATGAAAGAACGCATCGGAGAGTCTCCGGACCGGGCAGATGCTGTTGTTTTATCTTGCTACAGAAACAAAATTAAACCAATCAGTGTTCCAGGAAGTGATGTTGGAACAAAAGATAGTTACTGGAGGTGAAATAGCATTGTATGATGAAATAGGTCGCATCGGTCAAAATCGGTGGGGCGGTAGCTTTTACGAAGAATTTCTCCCAGAGCTGAGAGGACAACGAGGAGTAAAGGTATATACAGAAATGGAATCTAACGACGATGTGATTGGAGCAATCATATTTGCGTTAGATACATTGCTTAGACAGGCACAGTTTTCCGTAGAGCCACAGGGAGACGATCAAAAGGACATAGAGGCAGCAGAGTTTGTTGAGTCTTGCATGAATGATATGCAGACCACATGGACTGATACAGTCTCTGAAATCCTATCATTCCTTACATACGGCTGGTCGTATCATGAGATCGTATATAAGAGGAGATCAGGGCGGACAGGAAATCCTAAGACGAACAGCAAATATGATGATGGTTTAATCGGATGGAGAAAGCTTCCTATCCGATCACAGGATTCTCTGTATCAGTGGGAGTATGACAATGAAGATAATCTTATCGGCATGACCCAAATGCCACCGCCAAACTTTGGGCTTTATACGATTCCACTGGAAAAGGCAATCCATTTCAGAACCAGATCCAGAAAAGGAAATCCAGAAGGACGAAGCATCCTCAGAAATGCTTATCGTTCCTGGTACTTTAAAAAAGGGATTCAGGAATTTGAAGGGATCGGGATTGAAAGAGATCTCGCTGGTATACCGATGGTCACACCACCAGAAGGTGTTGACTTGTATAATCCAGATGATCCCGAAGGCTCAAGAATGTTAACCTGGGCTTATAGTTTGGTAAAGAATGTCCGACAAGACAAAAGTGCTGGAATCGTGTTACCACCGGGATTTAAGTTCGAGCTTGTTTCCACAGGTGGAAGTAGACAGATTGATACGAACGAGATTATAAATCGTTATGATAGCCGCATAGCAATGACAACGCTTGCGGATTTTATTCTGTTGGGGCATGAACACACTGGATCATTTGCATTGTCCGATGATAAGACAGAGTTATTTGCTATAGCTATTGGATCATACCTTGACATTATCTGTGAAGCGTTTAATAACCAAGCGATCCCAAGATTGATTGATCTAAACGGAGAACATTTCAAGGGGATCACAGACTACCCGAAGATGGTTCACGGAGATATTGAAAAGATCGACATGAACAAATTAGCACAGTACATCCAGACGATGGTTGGCACTGGTGTATTGATCCCAGACGACGAACTGGAAACATATGTTCGAGAGGCTGGTAATTTGCCACCAAAGGTATCTGAGGATGAAAGGTTCATTGATCCTGATAGAGAAGATCAGCAGACAAATGATCTTGGATCACAGGGAAATGGAAATAATGTACATCCAGAGGACAATCAAGACGTTGCCGAAGATGATGGAAAGGTACAAGAAGCCAAAAAACGTTTAGGAAGGAGCTGATTATATGTTCCTATTCCGAAAGGTTAAGAAGAGAGTACCCAAGACACCCAACGAGGTTAAAGAAGCGTTGGAGAGGTACTTAGCGAACAGCAGTCCTCAACTTGTTAAGTGGTTGGTTAGCTTCTGGAAGGATCAGCAAACAGTTTTGACTTTTAAGGAGATCAGAGAAGCAATTCAAGCTGGCTCGATCTCCAAAGAGACTGTAGAAGCGTGGCAACAGGACTATTCAAAGGTGGTTTCCGAAAAGATTGCTCCAGAAATGGTCAAAGCCATGAAGGCAGCAGCAGCCAATGAGAATAAGCTCAAGGGCATTGATATTGGATATAAATTTGATGCCGATCACTGGGCCGTTTCTGATTGGTTGGAGAATCATACAGCTGAGTTAGTAACAAACTGTACCAGAGTACAGAAAGATGCAATTCAGTCGATGATCGAAATGGGGATCAGATCACACATGAGCGATGATGAATTATCCAGATTCATACGCCCTTGCATTGGATTAACCAAGCCACAGACACAGGCAGTAAAGAAGTATTACGAAACAATCAAGGCAGAGCTGGAGAAGAAACACCCTCGAACGAAGCCAGAGAAGATCGAACAGATGGCAAGGGATAAGCAAGCGAAGTATGCTGAACGTAAGTTAATGGAAAGAGCTAAGACGATTGCACAGACCGAAAGAGCATTTGCCTATGAGTATGGCAGATACCAGCATACAAAGAATCTTGTCGATCAGGGTATATTACCACCACAGGACAAAAAATGGTCCGCAACGGACAGTGAGAATACATGCAGCACATGTAGAGAACTGAACGGAAAAGTTGTTGGAATGGACGAAGAATTTGCCCCAGGTAAGCTACTTCCTCCGCTTCATCCGAGGTGTAAATGCTGTGTTATGTATGTCAATTCAAAATCTATGACCGCAGCGTATGAAACAGAAGAAGATGAACTGCGAGAGTACAGCACAGAGGAAATAGAGACTCATGCTAATAAAATGTCAGAGATTGCAGACAAACATCTTGATCTTGAAAGCTCATGGAGTGGAAAGGTCGTAGTTGATGATGATTCTGGTGTTTATGGTATTCAGTGGAACGGAGATATTATAACCAGACATGAAACAGCCCCACATATTTTGTTACATGAACAGTTACACGCTAGATCAGTTACAAAATATGATCATAAAATGTATAAACAGTATGAGAACATGGAAGAGGGTTCGGTACAGTTTGCAGCACAGGAGATTAGCAAGAAAGAGAATATACAAATTCTTGAATCACAGTACGATCATATGACAGAAGCTTTAAGAAATATAAATAAAGTTGCTGGGTTATTTAAAAATGATTATGATTTTGCAATGAAGCTTATTTCTGTTCCGTTACCAGATAGGTATGACTGGCTGAATAATATGATCTATGATAAAATGATGTTATCAGGAAATATTGAAGATTATCAGAAGGTATCGCACTGGATGGAGGCTTTAGAAAATGGAAAAACATCTTGAATTAAAAGAAAGATTCGATCAGCTAATGAAACAAGATATGGATGTATCAGAACACGAACAAGAATGGTTTGAATTACTGGACGATATGCATGAATGGTTAAAGGATAAGACAATTCCGAGAAATATTCGTAGGCAGTTTGAACCTTTAGGGATGTTAGAAGTAACTATGAAAATCTGTGACGGAATCCATTATGCAAATGGAACTGGACGATATGCAAAGAAAGAAGAATGATGAAGTACAAAGCAATAGAGCAGACAGTTCAGGCAGTGCAGATCACACCTGATATTGATATGATCGCCCCTGACTGGTTCACAAAGAAAATGAATACCGAAGAAATTATGATAGATCGTGTACAGAAAGACGGAGCAATAGCCGTTATAGGATGCACGGTCTATTTTAATGCACGGAGATATAAAGGCGGCAGACTTGTTGCAAGAATAGGAGACTACGTTGTAAAAGATTCAGTCGGTCGGTTGAATGTAGTTCGTAAGAATGACTTTGATCGGCTGTATAAGAAGGAGGAAGCATGAGATATTTTAACGATTATATACGATCCCCAGCACAGACACAGGACAGTATACGAAAGTCCTTGAATCGAGTAGATATTACTAAGAAGGACGAAGAAAAGCAGTACGTCTTTGGATGGGCTAAGATTGCAGTCGATGAGAATGGAAATCAGCTGGTTGACCGCCAGAACGATTTAATTGATCCGGAAGAACTAGAACAGACAGCATATACCTATGTAGAGTTCTATCGTGAAGCCGGAGAGATGCACGAGCGAGGCGGTGCAGGCGTTTTAATCGAGAGTATTATATTCACTAAGGAAAAGATGAAAACTATCGGTATAGAGGAAGGTACGTTGCCAGAGGGCTGGTGGGTTGGATTCCATATCACAGACGATGAAGTATGGGCAAAGATCAAAGACGGAACTTATACGATGTTCAGTATTGAGGGCAAAGCGAAACGTATTGAAGTTGAGGAGGAAGAATAATGGATAAATATATCGGTGCTAAGTTGATTCAGGCAGAACCAGAGAGGAACCCAGTTACAAAGGAGATCACAGGGTATAAGGTTGTCTATCCAGATGGGTACGAATCTTGGTCTCCAAAGGACGTTTTCGAAAAAGCATATATGAAAGTGGATGATAATAAAAATCTTCCGTCTGGAGTAAGTATTGGTCCAGAGATGGTCGATGATTTTATTGCATCTACGGAAACAATCACGATGGGAGAGACAACAACAGTTGTTCGTTGTGTACTTCGAAATGGTTTTGATATCGTGGAATCATCTTCGTGTGTTGATCCAAAGAATTACGATGAAAAGATCGGCAAAGATATTTGCATGGGAAGGATCAAAAACAAGATCTGGGAACTGTTAGGATTTTTGCTGCAACAGGCATGGCAAGGAATTAACTAGGAGATGATCGCATTCTTAAGATTAAGAAATCACACCGACAAGATGAATGGATCGTTTACAATCCTGATTGCTTTGATCTGCATCATACGCACTGTAGGAATAAAAGAGTTGCGATCGCAATTAAGAAGAATGTGGAGCGTAGACGAGTTCCAACATCCAGAAATCTAAGGACTTTGGAAAGCCACATAAGGCTGACAGGGAATAAGAACTATAAAAGAAAAATTCAGAAGATCATTGAGGAAGTGAAATCTGAAAGAAAAAACTGAAATTTAGTTTTAAATTAGTTAAAAATTAAGTTAAATCTAAAATTTAGTTCAAGAAAAAGTTAAATAGTTCAACTAAAAAAACGATAGATCAATAAATTAGTTCAACTAAGGACCATTTTGCAAAAATGCAAATTGGTCTATTTTTATGTTTGAAATTGCACTTTACGTTTTTGAAACGCAATAAAATGCATTGAAAACGCAATAAACGCATTAGAAAATGCAATTTTCGTGTTTAAAACTCGAAAAAGTGTCGTTAGAAAGGAGGAAACATGAAAACAAAAGGAAAGACAAAGCTGGAAGATCTGGAAGTAAAAAAGATTGATGCAGTAGACATCGGAGCAGATCAGAAAGCAAATATCCTGATTAAAAAGAGAGGAGGTGCAGAAGAGCCGAAGGGAAACTTTTTCAAGCGATTCTTTAATGCATTTTGTGACAGCTTAGGAGTAAATTCAGAGGATGTCAGGAAATCCATGGAAGATGAAGCAACATCCTTTGATGATGTAATGAACGAAAAAAAGATCTATGACGTAAGAGATCAAATCTGGAATGCTTGTAACTCTCTGGAACAGTCGATCGTGTCAATTTTACTCGATAAAGAGTGTGAAGATAAACAGGCAGCGATCGCACAGAGCATTGATCAGTTTAAGGCATTTTCGGATGATGCATCCAAGTCTTGGATCAAATTAGAACGTGCAGCAACAGACAAAGAAGATACTGTTGTTGCGGATGATTTTGAAATCGCAAAAATGCAAGAGGTAATTGAGAAATCTTGCGATCCTGAAACTATTAACAAAGAAAAAGAAACCGAAGTCGTAAAGGAGAACAATATGGCATTTGATATTAGCAACATGACAGAAGAAGAAAAGAAAGAAGCATTAAAAGCATTACAGGCTGATGCAAGCAAAGAGAGTACTGAAAAAAGATTTAATTCCGGAGCTGGAGAAGATCAGATCCAGGAAGCAGTTAACAAAGCAATGAGTAACGCCATGGAAGATGTTACTAAGAACTTTTCTGACATGATGGCAAAGATCATGGAACCGATCCAGAAGAGAGCAGAGGAAGCAGAACAGAAGTCCTTAGAAGAAGTTGCTAAGAAGTATGAACTATTAGGGACAAAAGCGGAGGACTTAGTGCCAGTTCTGAAATCCATGAAGGAAACATCCGATGAAGCTTACAACAATTTCATTGCATCCATGGATAACAACCTTGCAGTGATCCAGAAATCAGGGTTATTTGAGGAAATTGGTAAGTCTGGTGGAGCTCACACAGGAAACAACGATACAGAAGGTGCTGCAAAGATGAATGCAAAGGTAGCAGAGATCAAGAAATCTATGCCGAACTTAACGGATGCACAGGCACAGGATATCGTCATGCAGAATGATCCTGAATTAAGAGCAATGTTCGACAAATAGGAAAGGAGATACAGAGAAGATGGCAAACAGAACATATGAATACAATCCGATCAATGATAGCCCAGTGATCGTTGCGACAGCTGGAGAAGCACTTAAAACAGCTGCAGCAGTCGTATTAACAAAAGATGGAGCGAAACTTCCTGAAGCTGGAAAGAAAGCAACAGGAATTGTGGTCCTTGAAGATGAGACAATAGCCAAAGGCGATGATATTACTGTTCAGATCAGAAATCAGGGCATGTGGACCGCTGGTGCAGCGTTTGATTCTGGAGATTTCCTTGCTGTAGATGCAGAGGGATTTTGTCAGAAGGCAACCACAGGGCAGTACATTTTAGCTATGGCACTTGCACCGGCAACAGCAAAAGGAGATATCGTAAGAGTTGCGATCATCCATGCTGGATACGAAGCGTAAATAAAGGAGGAATAGAATAAATGAGCACAGGACATAATAACGCAGCAGCAATCGCAGTTGATATTGCGAAAGGCTGGAAACCTAATTATTACTTAACTAACATGGCAATGAGCTATTTTCAGGCACCGGGAATGAACGTTGCACCAAGTATCTTTCCAATCCTTCCAGTACAGGCAAGTACAGGAAATTACTACATTTTCAACAAAGAAGAGATTGCAAAAGATCAGGTAAGAAGAAAGCCTAAATACGGCAAAGTAGATCCAGCTGTATTTTCTCACTCAGATGGTACTTACAAATGCGAGGTAGATCAGGTTATTGTCGGTGTAGATAACATCACATCTCTGGATTATCAGAGAACAGGAGCACCAGCAACGATTGATCCAAGACGTGCAAAGGTAAGACAGATTTCGGAGCAGATGAATTTACATCTTGATATGATCTTTGCAAACAAGTTTTTCAATGCTAATGCATGGGGAAATGTTAAGACAGGAGAAACAACAGCTTCAACATCTAAACAGTTCGTGCGTTTCGACGATGCCAATGCTGATATCGTAGGTGCGTTTGACGATATGAAACAGGAAATGCTTTTAAACGGACGTAGATTACCAAACAAATTATGCTTAGGATATAAGACATTTAAAGCAATCAAGAATCATCCACAGTTCTTAGATCGAGTTGTTGGTTCAGGATCAACACCAAACCCAGCACTTGTAGACGAACAGGTAATTGCAGCGGTCCTCGGCTTTGAAGAGGTTAAAGTATTGTATTCAACATATAATGCAGCAGAGATCGGTCAGAAAGCCGATATGAAGTTTGTCTTTGACGACAGCAGTGCATTAATGACTTATGCACCAAAAGAAGTATCTTTGGAAGAACCATCCGCCGGATACATTTATACATGGGATATGTTAGGAAACGGACAGTGGATGGCTACATCACAATTTGACGGAGAAGGTGGAACTCATACAGAGTTCATCGAAGGACTTATGGCAACAGATATGAAAAAGACTTCCGATGATCTCGCAACATTCTTAACAGGATGTGTAGCTGAGTAGGAGGTGCTTAGTATGAATTATGTTGCATTAAAGCCAGTCAAATTTTGCGGTAGGCAGTATAAGGTCGGAGAAATTGTTCCAGAGGGTATCGTAGATGAACGACGCTCTCTTTTCTTAAAGAAGTCTGGACACATTGCAGAAGCAGCAAGTGTAAATGGAGCAAATACAGAGAATTTAAGTGTTAACCCTAACACTTTATCAATTCCGTTATTACAATCAAAGCACGAGCTTGTAATGAACGCACAGCAGTTATCACAGTTCTTTGCAACCATCCAGAAAACAATAGATGAGGCAAAAATTGAGATTGCGACCATGACAGAGGAAGATGTACCGGTCTTAGAATTGCTGCATGAGATTGATTCAAGAAAAGGAATTAAGGCAGCGGTTGAAACAAGACTTGCTGATCTTTCCACTGATATTGATATTAGTCAGGCAATAGAAGAAACCGAAGAACCAGCAGAACAGCCGGAAGGTGGCGAGGAGAATGATGTATAACTATTTTCCAGAAGATATCAATTCCGATGATGTTATGAAGATGCGGTTCGAATTGGCGGATACTGATGTATCAAAGGATGAAATGTCAGCTGCACTTTCCGATGAAGAGATCACAGCTGTATTAGAGCAGTATCCAGACAATTTTAAGATGGCAAAACTGAAATTGCTAGAACATATGATGTTCAAATACGGACAGGACGTAGACAACAGTGTTGGTCCTGTCTCTTTTAATTTTGGTAATCGAATGAATTTCTGGAAACAGCTTTATGATGATCTGAAAAAAGAAATTGCATCTTCCAGTGTTGGAATCAAGCCGTATGAGAATGAAAAACGAGAGTATTTTTACGTTGGTATGATGAATCATCCTGGAGGTGGACGCTTTTGAAAATGACATCAATCGGTAGACCATATCAATATATGCAGTCTTTCCGTGTTTACTGGCAAGATACCGAAGTCATGGACGATGGCATGGTTGTAAAGGGTAATGAAAAAGAAGCCCCTGATGCGATCATAGACGGTATACTAGCCGAAGCAGATATGAAGACAATGGAAATCTGGAAACAAAACCAGACTCCGATCAGTCATACGATTGTGTCTTACCATCCAGTGGTTAAGCTAAGTAAGAACGATGTGTTACTGCTTGGCGATGATCCGTGCCATGATCGTAAGTTTATCGTGAAGGGTACAAAAGATCCAGCTGGAACAGGGCAGTTTTCCATCTATTATGTATTAGAAAGAAGTGATACAGATGGGCGTAGAAGCTGAATTTCAAGCATGTGCAAAGAATCTTGATGAAAGCATCAAAAGAGAGATGATGCGAAAGGGTGCAATGGCAACAAACACCCTTAGAAATATTGAGATCGAAGTATTGTCAAAAGGCGGTTCTGGAAAGAAATACAAACGGCTTCCGAATAGATCATCCGCACCGGGAGAAACACCAGCACCACAGTCTGGAAAGTTACGTCAGGACTGGGATGATCAAACTCTGATTGAAGGAGATCAAGTTACAAGCCGGATAAAAAGTAATTCAAAACACGCTGAATGGCTGGAAGGTGGCACAAAAAAGATGGCAAAACGACCATTTATTGATCCAATTAAGAAGAAAGCAGAGCCGGAGATTGTAAAGATCTTCGGTTCAGATTTTGAGGTAACTCTATGAAAGAAATAATTTTCAAGTACTTAAAACGACTGAATATTAACGGATTGGCTGCGTTCAAAAATGGACCAGCAATATTTTTGGATCAGGCACCTGATGATTCTGATTCAAGGTGGGATGGTTCGCAGTATGGGCGTATCATCTATGGGCTGAATCTGAAAGATGATTCAGAGCGTAAGGTTTCTGGAACGATGGAGATTGCAATAGCGTATCTGTTTAATAATCAAGGATATAAGAACTTGCTTGAAGCGAAGAAGATCCTGAAAAAAGCGTTTGAAGGAGTTTTCTTGACCGATGAAGATACAACGATTTCTCTTGTATGGAGAAAGTCAGAATCATTTCAGGAAGCAATCGAAGGGCAAATGGATGTAGAAGTATGTGGATCAGTGCTGACATTCGATGCATATGCTTTTCCAAAACATTCATACCTTCCGCTGGATGCAGTCGGTTCTTTGGCAAAGCACATTGATGAGAACTGGAACGTGACAGTGATCAATAACACGGAACTTGACGAAATCTGGAAGCCGGATGATGAAGAAGTGGTTGTTTATACTAGACTGGATTCTATGCAGCCAGGAACGTTCCCATCGACATATGCTTGTACATGGTTTACAAACAACATCAAGGTACATGTGATCTCCGGATCGGATGTAAATGCTGATCAGTTTGTTATGAACTTGCTGCAAGATTTACAGGAAAGAGAGCGGTTCGTTATGAATGATGGATCGCCGTTTTTTGTAAATCAGCTGGCATACAGCACGAAACTTGATCCATTAAAAGATGGACAGGTAACGGTAAGAGGTCAGTACGGAAAGCTACGAGATGTTGAAACAGTCGATGAATTAAAGACAATTACGATAAGTTAGGAGGAAACAATGGCAGAAAAGAAAGACGAAACAAAAACAGTGCCAGAAGTTACTTATACTGTGGATGAATATGTAGAAAATCCACAGGTGTTAGGAGTATCACAAGATATTATCCGAACAGCATTTGCAAGGGCAGGTGTTAAAGAAGCAACGCAGAGCACAGCAAAGAAACTTGTAGATACATTTAAGAAGAAGGAGGTATAAGAACTTGTCCGGATTATTTTTAAAAGGCGAGAAAAAGGAAAGAGCTGGAGTTTATCGCAGACATGAGCAGATCACAAATAATGGTGTAGCATCCGCAATGAACGGAGTTTTCTGTATTCCGGTTCATGCAGATTTTGGTCCAGTTGGAGAGATTCAGAAGATCACATCAAAGACCGATCTTCTTTCACTTTATATGGAGAGTGGAACGATCGATGCAGCGGTAAAACTGTTTGATGCAGGTGCTAACACGGTATATCTTTACCGTCTTGGAACTGGTGGTAAAGAAGGAAGCCTGTCCTTACAGACAACCACAGACACAAATGCAGTTACATTAAAGACAAAATATCCAACCGCTTTGAAATTCTCCGTAACTGTAAAACAGAAATTAGGAGATGAAACGACAAAAGAGTGTTCCGTTTACAATGGGGCAACACTTGTTGAGAAAGTAAGCTTTATCGCTGGTGCGGATGTAAATGAGGCTGTAAATCTGGTGGAAGCAATGAAAGACAGCAAGTATTTATCCGCAGAACTTGTTTCTGGAGCATCCGGGATCATGCAGACGGTTGCACAGCAGGCTTTGGCTGGTGGATCAGCACCGGCAGTCACAACAGAAGATTACAGCAATGCGTTTAATGCATTCGAAACTTATGCTTGGAATGTACTGGTGCTTGATACAGTCGAAGAAGATGTTAAAGCATTAGCGAAGACATACATGGAAAGAATCCATTCAAACGGTGCATTGGGTGTTTGCGTACTTGGAGAAGCGGCAGGAAAGTCACTTGCTACAAGAAAAACGAATGCAAAATCCTATAATGCACCATATTTTATTTACTGCGGTAGCGGATATTATAATACTGCCGGAGATAGGGTGGAAGGATACCTTGCGGCAGCAGTTCAGGCAGGTGTGATTGGATGCAAAGATTCAAGTACATCAATTGTACATACAGAGATTCCAGATGCGGAGTCATGCATTGAACAGCTGACGAATGAACAATATGTCGATGCGATCAAATCTGGATTGCTTCTTTTGTCAGAAGGACAGGAAGGACAGGTCTGGTTTGATTCAGGAGTGAACACATATACAGTTCTGGATGAGGACGATGACGAAGGATGGAAGAAGATCAAACGTACAGCTGTCCGTTATGAAGCTTTTGACCGTATCAATCGTACATTAGAACCATTGATCGGTAAGATCAGCAACAATGCAGCAGGCGTTGATAATGTAATTCAGGAAGCTAAAAAAGTACTGGCTGAAATGAACAGAGAAGGAAAGATCTTAGATACCTACGAATTTTATGAGGATACAGAAAATCCACATGCAGCGGATTATGCATACTTTATTATCCGCATTGATGACGTTGACAGCATGGAAAAGATCTACTTAACATATCAGTTCCAGTATATCGCACAGTAGGAGGTGTTATATAAATGAGTGGAAAAGGTTTTGATACTAGAAAACTGATGACAGGAAAAGACGGAAAGCTTTTTATCACACTTGATGGAGTTTCCATCTGGTTTGCATCCGTGGAAGAGTTTTCTATCGGGATGAATGTTTCTAATGTAGATTTTCATCCGGCTGGAGATGTCCAGACGTATGGAGTTCCGGACAGTGTTAAATTTACAGCATCATTCACGGAAGCTGTAGTAAGAGACGATCTTACAATTGTTCCAATCTTGGATGCAATCAAAAGTGGGAAATTTCCTATTTTTTCTCTCCAAGGTGGTGCAACAGAACCACTGGAAGGTGGGGAAAGCAAATTCTTACTGGATGAATGTATTCTTGACGGAGATACAAATATTCTGGATGTTAAACCTGGAGAGGTTATTAAGAGACAGATGCAGTTCATTGTTAACAGCGTACCAGACTGCATTAAATCATTAGCAGCATAAAGAAAGGAAAATAAAATGGCAGAAAAGAAAGAAACAAATGTTACGGTAACCGAAGATAATGAAATGGATCTGATCACGGGTCTTTTAAAAGCCGCAGAGTATAAAACAGAAGTACAGCAGCCATTGAATATTACAAGAAATGGACAGACATTGTTTAAATTTAATGTCCGACCATTATCTTTCGATGAAATTGCACAGTGTAGAAAGAAAGCTACAACTTATATGGCAAACCCAGGCGGAGCTTCACTTCCTCTCGTTGAGAAAGAAGTAAGTACAGCTGATTACATGGCATGGAAGATTTACACTGCAACAGTAGCGACTGACGGAAAGAAATTCTGGGATAATTCAGCGCTGAAAGAAGGATTAAAGAAAGCTGGTCATATGGTTATGACACAGAACGAAATTATCAAAGAGGTGTTAACAGCTGGAGAGCTTGAAGCTGTCAGCGATGCTATTGATAACTTATCTGGAGGCGGTGTTAGTGTAGTTGACTACGCAAAAAACTAATTGAATCCAGTCCGTTAGCTTCTATGCTTGCAGAAAATTATTTACGGACTGGAATGTTACCATCACAAGCCCTTGATCTTCCTGAAGGAGAGAGGGCTTTTATTTTTGCAGCAATTTTAAAAGCTATGGAAGGAGGAGATGCATAAATGGCAAACAAAGAAATTGTGATCGATGTTGTATCGGAATATTCCGACCATGCATCTTCTGGCCTACAGCAAACAGGGAAGAATGCAGAGAAAGCATCACGAGAGATGGACAAGCTTGGAAAGAAGCGTACAAAGCCAAAATTAGGACTTGAAGATAAAGCAAGTCCAGTCCTCGACAAGTTTGGTAAAAAGGGAGACGGGATCGGTAAAAAGACCTGGACTCCAAAACTTGGATTAAAAGACACTGCAACAGCAGGGATCAAAAAAGCTATGAGTGCTGGTATGAGTTTTGGTAGAAAGACTTTTTCAGCAGTCCTAAAAATCGATGACAAGGTAACAAGTCAGATCAAAAAAATCCCAAGTGTTATATCAAAGATCAAGAATTCTATATTTTCACTAAAAACTTTGGCTGGTGGAGTTATAACTGGAATTGCTACAAAGAAATTGATAGCTGATCCAGTATCATTAGCAGACGAATTTCAGACATATCAAATTGGCTTTGAAACAATGCTGAAATCTACAAAGAAAGCTACGAAGTTTATGGATAGTGCGAAGAAATTTGCATCTGTTACTCCGTTTGACACATCGGCCGTAGTATCAAATGCTCAAAGGATGTTGGCTTATGGATTCTCTGATAAAGACATTATTCCTGACCTGACGAAGATTGGTAATGCATCCGCAGCACTTGGAGCTGGAGAAGAGGGTATCTCTCGAGTATCCAGAGCTTTAGGTCAGATGAAAACAAACGGAAGATTGAATGCAGAGGACATGAATCAGCTGACAGATGTCGGTATAAACGCATGGAAGTATCTTGCTGATGCAGAGGGTAAATCCATAGCCCAGATCAGAGAAATGTCTCAAAAGGGCGAAATCAGTGGAGACAAAGCAGTTAAGACAATCCTTAATGGGCTGAAAGAATTTGATGGAATGATGGACAAAACATCTAATTCGACGGTTTCTGGATTAATGTCAAATATTAAAGATACGTTCGACATAAACATTGTTTCTAAATGGGGAAAAGGTCTCCAGAAGGGAGCAACGAAAGGTTTAGGAGAATTTGCAGACTATCTTGATAAATCCGATGCAAAACTAAGAGAAGCTGGAACATCACTTGAAAAACTTGGAGAGTATGCAAGTACATCTGTATTCAAGGGACTTGAAAAGGCTGGAGATAAGATCGACGATCTTATTAGTATGCCAAAATTCCAAAATGCTTCAATCGGTGGCAAGATTAGTATTGCTTGGGATGAACTGATTGTAAATCCGTTTTCTAAGTGGTGGGATTCTAAAGGAAGACCGGCGATCGTTAAAAAGATTACTGGGATTGGAAAAGATATTGCAAAAGCTGGTGGAAACTGGTTCAAGGAATCTCTTAAGGATCTGTTACCAGGCGGAGATAAAGCTGGTATCGCAGATTATTTAGCTGGATTTCTTGGATTATCTGGAGGGCTAAAGCTGTTTAAAGGTGGAAAAAGTCTATACGATCTGATCACTGGCGGTTCTGGAGGTGGAGGAAAAACAAATCCTTTGGGAGATTCCATTGGAACAATCAATGTGTCCGCGGCAGTTGTAAATGTGAACGGAGGAATTGGAAACGGAAATTCTACAATACCGGGAACAAATCCGACAGGTAATAAAGAAATCTGGTTACCAGAAAGCGTAAAGCGAAAAATGCAACAAACTGAACCGAAAACACCATCTGGACCTACAAGGACACCGGGTGGCTTGTTTGGTTTAGGCGGTTCTGGTGTCACGCTGAAAAATGGAGAAACCGTAGCTGCCACTGGATGGAAAGCATGGCTTGGAAATCTAGGCGTAAAACTTGGATCAGGTGCAGCGACCGCTGGTGGAGCAGCAGCCGTTGGAGGTGCATCTTTATTAGGTGGAGCTTTAGGAATTGCCGGTATTGGAAGTGCTGCCGGTAATATTTATAATGCAGTAACTGCAAAGGATTCAGCTACTAAGAAGAAAGAAGTATACAGGGGTGGTACGAAACTTGGATTAGTCGGAGGTGGAGCAGCAACAGGAGCACTGATCGGTTCAGCAGTCCCAGTTATTGGAACTCTTGCTGGTGGTTTGATTGGTGCTGGAATTGGTGGAATTGGTGCAATCACAAAAGGAAATAAGTTCGGCGACTCCCTTAGAAAGTTTGTATCCAGCCGAAAGAATGCACTGAAAAACAGTAATTCTATGACGGCAAAGAGTCAGGAATATTGGAAATACAGTAAAGACAGTATTAGCAGTGTTAATCCAAAAGGAGCAAAATACAAAGAACTGGCAAGTTCCGTACAGAAAGCTTACGAGGAGAATAAGAAAAACACAAAACAAACGAATGTTGGATCAAAGACGACAAAGATTTTTTCAGGTGCTACGAATGCAGCCGGTGGAAAAGTCAGTGGCTTAGGTGGAATGTCTGCAACCGCTGGTGGAAAATTAGGAGCTATGGGATCAATGTCACTTGCAGCAGGTGGTAATCTGCAAAGTGCAGGTGTTTCCGCATTATCCCTTGCGAGTGCCTTAGCATCCGCCGCCTCAACGATTGCTTCCGCAGCAAGTACAACCGCAGCACAGGCAAATGCAATCAGCAGTATTACAAGCGGAAGTTATCTGAATAACGGTGGTTCAAAGTCTGGTAAAAAGACGACTGGAAAGAAGACAACGACAAAACCGAAAGTACAGACAGCCTTACCGAAAAATGGAAAGTTCTTTCATAATGCGAAAGGTAGTCTGGTCAGAGGTCATATCGTTTCTGAATTAGGAGAAGAAGGAAACGAAATGGTTATCCCACTTTCTAAACATCGAAGCCGTGCATTATCTCTCTGGAATCAAGCAGGACAGATTTTAGGCGTTACAAAGCATGCCAAAGGTGGACTTGTTGGAGGATTATCCGGATCTGGAAAAGCTTCGTCTGGTAGCGGTCAGCCAGTGATCAACGTTGGTGGTATTACGATCAGCGTCAATGCATCTGGAAATGACGGCATAGTTGATGCTATCAAAAACTCTAAAGGAGAGATCGCAGATGCTATTATGCAGGCAATCGCAGATGCAATCGGATCAACGGCAAGTAACAGAACAGCGGAGGTAATGTGATGGATATATATATTACTGGAAAAAATTCAAAAGGGAATGATCAGAAGATACAAATTCCGATCATTCCTGAAGAAATTGAATCATCAATCGAAGGGAAGTTTGCAGAGTATGATATCTATAAATTAGGTCAGGTCAGTGTTCCGAATGGTAAAAATCTTTCAGAACTAAGCTGGGAATGTTTTTTTCCCGGAGAAGCAAGAAAAGGCATGAAATTTGTTCGTAAGTGGACTGATCCAGCAACCTTAGATGCACTGATGAAATACTGGGCTAAGTATGGGAAAGTGGTAAATGTCTGTATTACAGGAACGAAGATCAATGTTGATATGCGTGTTTCAGAATACGATTCTACGGTCAAAAGCCTGAATGATTATTACTACACGGTAAGATTTATCGACTACGAAAAAATAAGTGTTTCCTCAACGAAAAGAAGTACCAAAACCACAAAGAAAAAGGTCAAAGTAAAGAAAGGACAAACATTACGGAAACTTGCAAAAAAATATCTTGGGTCCAGTAAAAAATACAAGGTTATTTATAATGCAAATAAGAAACTGATTGATTCTAGGAATAAAAAGGAACGTAAGAAACATCCAAAGAAAAAGATCAGCAAATATACGATCTATAAAGGACAGGTGCTTGTGATTCCTGTTCCAAGCAGTAAATTGGTTTCTAATTCCAAAGTTGAGGAATTAAAGAAAGCAATGAATAAAGATGGCTACTCGAAGCTGAAAGTAGATAAAAAACTGACATCTTCGATGAAATCAGCCATGAAAAAAATCACAATTCGAACCGGAAGAAAAGGGCAAGTCGTAAAATTTGTGCAAAAAATGGTAGGAGTCAAACAGGATGGTACTTGTGGATCTAAGGCAGTATCAGCAATAAAAACTTACCAACGAAAGCATAAATTGACAGTAACCGGTGTCGCTGATTATAAAACACTGTTAAAAATGATAGGAGGATAGGAAGATATGCCGAGTTTAGGAAATCCACTGTATAAAGCGGTTGTAAAGACAACATCGGGGCAAGAATATGATCTATACAAGCTGAAAGTTATACTGGACTTGACAATATCTGATGATCCTGATTCGCTGGCAAAGGAAGTCAGCTTAACAGTAATGAACGCTGCGAAAAATGGTGTAACACTTGCGACATTGATTCAACCATCAGACCGATTATACATATATGCGAATGTTGGCCATGGAGATTTTGAAGTGTTTCGAGGTGTGATCTGGGATAGAGATATGGTTACCGATACAGAAAAAAAAGTAACATTTACAGCCTATGATTACTTGATCTATATGATGAAATCTCAAGACTATTTTTATTACAAAAAGGGGCTAAGCACAAAAGAGATTGTAAAAAGAATCTGTACGGCATGGAAGTTGAAACTGAAATACAGTTACGGATCAATCAAAAATAAAAGGATCAAACCAGTACAGAAGAATATTGGAGATATGATCGTATATGTGCTGAACAAGGCGAAAAGCAAACTTTCCAGCCGATATATTTTTACGATTGAAGGAACTACAGTGATTGTCAAGTATGCCAATACTAATACAACGATTTATAAGATTGAGGAAGGAAAGAATGTAATATCCATAGAGGTTAAAGTAACAATGGATGATATCGTTACAAAGATAAAGATCTACGGAGAAGCAAAGAAAAAGTCAATTCCTAAACTTGCATCAATGTCTAAGAATACATTGAAGTTTGGAACGATCCAAGAAATTATGGACAAAGACAAGAAAGAGAAACTTTCGAAAATAAAGAAACAAGCACAAAAGAAATTGAAGAGCAGTGCAAAGGTTAAGTATGAATACATAGTAACGGCGATTAGCAATCCGAAGATCAAACGTGGAGACACCGTTTATGTTGGATGTGGTACCGCTGGACTGAAAGGAAATAAAACAGTAAAAAGTATTACGCATGATTGTGTTGCTGGTACGATGGACGTTGTTTTTTACTAAAGGAGAGTTTTATGCAGAGAAATGGAAGAAAAAATTTTATCCGGGCAATCGAACAGATTTCTAAAGGAAACCAAAGTGCAGCGGATGTTGTTGCAGAGCTTGGAACTATGAAAGACGGAGGGATTCTTCCTGACTCTTATCCAGAAAGTGCAGAACCTGATGACGATTTTTTGATGTTATCTGATGCAAAAGTAAGTGATGGCGATCGAGTATTACTGATCTGGACAGATGCAGAGGAAATCGTTGTGATCGGTAAAGTGGAAGGAGATGAAGAAGATGCCGGATAATCTTTTCCCAGAGGAATATGAAAATGAAGAAGAATATTTTGAAGATGAAGAGAATGAAGGAACTGAGGAAGAAAATACAGAAGAAGAGGAAGATGCAGGTTATAAACCCAGCATCTTTTTTGATTTTGATACTGGAGACTTTGTTACGCTTCACGATGGAAAATTAAAAGAGGCATCTGGGTTCGAGGCGTGGGTGCAATGGTGTTACAAAACGATCATGACACAAAGATACGCTCATGAAGGATATTCCACCGACATTGGGATTGACAATGAAAGTGCCTTGCAAGCGGATAGCCGTGAAGAGGCAGAAAGCATTTTACAAAGAGAAATCGAAGAAGCATTGATGGCTGATCCGTCCGAAAGAACTTTGTACGTTGGGAATATTATGTTTCAATGGGAAGCAGAACATTGTCTTGTAACAGTACAGGTGCAGGGTATTGATGGAGATATAGAAATACAGACACAATTTGAAAGTGAGGTGGTCTAAAAATGGCATTGGAAGCAGAAGAACTAGAATTGCCAGATTTCTTGAATAATTCGAGTGAAGAGGAAATCCATGAAAAGATGCTTAGCAATCTTCCAGAAGATATTGATAAATCCGAAGGCGGCTTTCCTTGGGATTTTACACGTCCGACAGCGATTGAGATAGCAGAGCTAAAAGAATATGTGCTTGTGGAAGTATTGAAAAGTCTTTCGCCGGTAACCTGTGAAGAATCTTACCTATTGGATTACCACGCTGATGGAAGAGGTCTTGTACGAAGAGAATCGGTAAATGCAACAGGATATGTGACTGTTACAGCAAAAGCCGGTCTTGTTATTCCTTTAGGATATGGTTTTTCTACAGAAGCAGATGACGAAGGAAATACGATAGATTTTGTAACAACAGAGGAAGTTACGGTCGATTCTCTTGGAAATGCAAAGATTCCAATTGAGGCAGCAGAAGGAGGATCTGCAAGCAATGTTGGAGTAAATACGATCGTATTACATACTGGAGATGAGACAGGAGAACTGCTCGATGAAATAATCTCTGTTACAAATGAGGAAGCTGTTACAGGCGGTTTGGATGAAGAGGACGATGATACTTTAAGAGAACGAATTGTTGAGTATGATCGAAGCCATGACATTTCCTATGTTGGGAATGTGGCAGACTATAAACGATGGGCATTGTCAGTTCCCGGTGTTGGTGCAGTTACTGTGATACCAGCAAAAGATGACTCTGGAATAATCAAGATCATCTTAATGGATCAGAACGGAGTACCAGCATCGAAGCAGATTCAAGATGCTGTGTATGATTATATTATGCGTCCAGATAGTGAATCAGATCGCTTAGCACCGCCCAATGCTGTATTAGAGATAACGGCTCCTGAAACAGTAGTAGTTAACATATCAGCTGTGGTTTATTTGAGAGAAGCAGAAATTGGCGATGTGCAGAATGATTTGAAAGCTGCACTTCAGTCATATTTGTTAAATGTTTCATCGAATGATAGTGCGGTTAGAATATCAGCGATCAACAGTATCCTTGGAGCTGTATCAGGTATCTATGATTATGACAGTGTACAAATCAATGGAGTGTCAAAAAATGTAGACCTTGAATCTGGACAAATGCCGGTTTTAGGAACAGTAACAATAACGGAGGGATGATACTATGTGGTATAAAACAGACCTTATGGAGCAAATCCTGACGAGTGAAAGTGCAAAACAAATGATTGACTATGTATCGCCGATTTATGGGAAATCAAGAATCGGACTTTGGCTGTTCCAAGTGATCGGACTTGAGATAGATGACGTAAAAACAATATGTGAAGACATAATCGACCAGATATTTGTGAATCGTGCTACGTGGGGGCTTTCTATATGGGAAAAAGAATATGGAATAACACCACTTCCGGATCAGACGATAGAGCAGAGGAGAGCACAGATTTCGCAAATGAGGGTAAAAAAGCCTTTAAACCCTACAAGGTTTGAAAAGATCATAGAAGCTTTGAGTGGCGTAGAAACAAAGTTCATAGAAAATACAGCAAAAAATACATTTCAGGTCAATCTTTATGGCGTAGTAAATAATTATGATGAAGTAGTAAGAAGAATTGATAAATTGAAGCCAGCACATTTATTGTGTGATATCCGTATCTCAGATGTTATGGAATCAGAAACGGCATTGAATTATGCGATTGTTTCAGGATCTTGTGAATATTCTTCTTCGATCGTTAGTGAGGTATAAAATCATGTGGGAAAATACAGTAATTACAAATGCAGGTATTGAATTATTAAAGAATGCCTTAAGCGGAGGAACAATAACAGTAACAGCGATCAAGTCTGGTGCTGGTAAAGTTGACGTTAGTGCTTTGAAAAGTCAGACGGCGGTATCATCAATTAAGCAGTCTGGAACAGTACAGGGCGTGACAAAAACAAACGAAACAATTAAGATAGGAGTATTGTTTTCAAACGCTGGTTTATCTGCCGGATACAGCATGACACAGCTTGGAATTTATGCAAAAGGATCAACCGGAAGTGAAGTGTTGTTTGCGATTTCTCAAAGTACAACAGGGAAAGAAGTTCCGGCAGAATCGGCTATGCCGTCATGGTCGTTAGTACATAATTTTTACATCAAGCTTAATAATGATGTAACAATGACAGCAACGGTTGATCCAGAAGGGTACGTTACATTTGAAACTATGCAGACAGCGTTAAATACGCATACAGGAAACAAGAGCAACCCTCATAGTGTTACTAAGTCGCAAGTAGGTTTAGGGAACGTTCCGAACGTAGCGACAAATGATCAGACACCGACATATTCAGATGCAACAACTCTTGTGACTTTATCAAGTGGCGAGAAAATATCTATTGCATTTGCAAAGATTAAACTTGCAATTACAACTCTGATTAATCATCTTGCGAATAAAAGTAATCCCCACGGAGTTACTAAAAGCCAAGTTGGATTAGTCAATGTGGAGAATAAAAGCAGTGCTACAATCCGTGGAGAATTAACCAAAGGTAATGTAACGACAGCCATTGGTTATACGCCAGCAAATCAGACTGACATGACGAATGCACAGAATGCTATTACGCAGCTAAATTCTGATTACGATACAATCATAGTAGGAACATCTGTTTCGACAACAAGTCAAACAATTAATCATTATGGTGATCGAAAACTAAGTGATTACAAATTTATTGTGTTTGCGTTCGGTGCTAGTGATGATGATATTCGCAGTATTGTAACTGTTCCAAGGGTTATCTTCGAAAAAATAGGAAAATCCTATAGCTTCGTGGCTCATGGTTCGAATGACAGCACGATATCTGCAGTATCGTTTACATATGCAAGCGATACTGCTACAACTGTAAAACTGTCTGCTGATCATGGCGTTAAATACATAAGAGTTTTTGGGATTAAATAAAATTTCATATAATTTAACTAAATTGTATAAAATACCTAGGAACTGTAAACATAGCAATGACTATACTGGTAGACGTACTGTCTTTGCATCGCACATTTATCTGTCCGTTTCTGACGTTTATGTAGCCGGTATTTCCGTATGGAGTCCAGCTTCCGTCAATGATTTCGCAAGGAGCGAAAACTTCATTTTTTAAAGTGATACCATTAGGTAAATCTAATAAAGTTTGAGTTGTATTTCCACCTGTCAAACTTTTGCTTTTTCTGATATAAAACATAGCACACTGGCTATTTATTTCTATGCTGATTCCATCAGTAGAATAAGTTTTGTATTCTTTATCAGAATTTAGCTGTGTTGTTGAGTTCTATTTATTGTTACCATAGCTGTTTAGCATGGCGATCTGTTTTTTATAATATTTTTTCGCATAAAAATAAAATCTCCTTCCCTTTTAAGCAGATTTAATAGTTTATATATTAGATTTGTTATTATTCTTTAAGCTGCATAACGAATATATTCATACTCAATCATATCGTCTGAAGCATCATAGTATGTACCGGCAGTCATATTAATGTCTGCATGACCTAACAAGATCGCAACATCCTGAAGCGGCATGCCTCGCTTAATCAATTGTGTACATAACGTCCGTCGGAATTTATGTGGATGTGCAAATACATTACATGTTCTTCCTAAATCTCTTACTACTCGCTCAATTCCATCCTTTCGTAATCGATCATAAGGAAATCGCTTAGATGTAAACAGAGCAATATTATTATCTTGCCTTGTTTCTAAGTATCTGTTGAGATAAATCATAGCGGTATCTGAAAAGAATACTGTCCTTTCTTTATCTCCCTTCCCTACAATTCGTACTTTCTTTCTCAAAAAATCCACATCATTTAAGCTTATATTACTTAACTCCGAAACACGGCATCCTGTACATGCAAGCATTTCTATAAGTGCCCTATCTCTTATGTCCGTACACGCTATACGCATTCTCTCCATTTCGTCGGAAGTAAATGCTTTCTTTTTCTTCTTCGTTACCTTAATTTTCTTTATTTTTCTGGTCGGATCCTTATCAATGTACTCCTCATCAGCCAGCCAACTAAAAAACGAAGATATCGCTGATCGCTTATTGTTTAAGGATAAATTCGATATGCCTCTGCTTTGCTTATACGCATATAGAAATCCCCGAATATCGGTTGCATCTATGTCTTTTGCTTCTTTTCCAGTGAAATAATCTACAAATTGTGTTAAATGTAAATTATACTGTTCAATCGTTCTGTTGGATTTATTTTCTACAATCAGCGTCGCAAGGAACGTATCTTTTAGCTTCCTTAAACTGTCATTGTATTCCGTCAATTCCGTCGATTCTTTCTTAATCTGTACATCTCGGAACTCTTCTACCAGCACATTTTCAAGATAATCTAGCTCTTTTTTCTTGATTCTATTGCCCATTTTAATCAAAACATTGCTTATAATTCTGTCACGCATAATACTTTCTCCTTTGTGTGTTATGTGTGCATTATACTCTTTTCCGCTGCGGAGGATTCGTAGACTTCCGCAGCTAAATTCTGATAAGACTTGGAAACGAATCTTTGACGGAAAATTATCTGAAGAATTTACCGTGCCCAGTCAATACAAAGAGATCGTAATTCAGATAACAATTGCATACCAAGGTGCTTCGGATATCACACTTCCTGAGATATACATCAATGATTTAGGTCCATGGTGGAATAAGATTACATCTTATCGATATAACGATGCTTACAACGCTTGTATTCTGATGGAGTATAATAACGGAAGTAGAAAAATTAAAATGAATGCAACATGGTTTGTTTGTAATCCGTCAAGTGATAATATATCCTATATCGTCTATGGCAAAGAATAAGGCTAATATTTGTAAGCCAAAACAATCGTTTTATTTATAGGACAATTGCCTAGAACATGATTATCCGTCTGAGTTAATCTAAATTTGAAAGAATTGGGACCTGGAATATCTTCGAGATGTATAAGTCCATATCTCCCGTCTGTACTCATAAACGCATTAGTAATGCAATCAGTATACTTGACGTTATAAGTGTCAATACCTGGATTATCTGTCCACATCTGTCCGTATGCATCTGATGTGCCGGATAACTTCATCGATATAAAGTGCATTCCGGATATGTCAGAATTTAGTTGTGTTGTTGAGAACAAGAAAGGAGAAAAAAGTGTCAGTAAAAACAGTACAAGCGACTATTAACGGTCAAACATATACACTGACTCTTAATAGTTCAACCGGCAAATATGAAGCTACGGTAACAGCTCCGTCGAAGAGTTCATACAATCAGAGTGGACATTATTATGGAGTAACGGTTAAGGCAACCGATGAGGCAGGAAACACAATCACAAAAGATGCAACCGACAGTACGTTAGGATCATCACTGCAATTAAAGGTAAAAGAGAAGGTCGCTCCAGTTATTGCAATCGTGTCTCCAACGTCCGGATCATATTCGACAAACAACAAGCCTGTAATTACTTGGAAGGTAACCGATACCGATTCTGGTGTTAATCCATCAACAATCGGTATCACGCTAGACAGTGGTACTAAGGTAACAGGCGATGCAATAACTAAGACTGCGATCACAGGCGGATACCAGTGTACATATACACCAACGACAGCGTTGTCCGATGGAAGCCATACAATCAAATTGGATGCAAGCGATTATGACGGAAACGCAGCAGCTACAAGCTCAACATCGTTTAAGGTAGATACAGTTCCACCTGTATTAACATTGTCCAGCCCAACTGATAAACTTATTACAAATCAAACTGCTTGCACAGTAAAAGGTACAACCAACGATGCAACAAGCAGTCCTGTCACGGTAACAGTTAAACTTAATTCTGGAGCAGCAGAAGCAGTCACAGTTGGAAGCGATGGAAGTTTCAGCAAGGCCCTTACTCTTGCAGTAGGTACAAACACAATTACCGTTGTTGCAACCGATGGTGCTGGTAAGACAACGACAATAACACGTACCGTTACGTTAGACAAAACCGCACCTGTGATCAAGAGTGTTACATTGACACCGAACCCAGTCGATGCTGGCAAAACATTTATCATATCCGTTGAAGTAACGGACTAGGTTAGTTGTTATGGTAGTTCGACTAGAGGGGAATGTAAACGGAGAGTCAGTGATCTTAACTAGATCCGCTGACTCTTTAGATTTATGGAAGTCCGTTATACCAGCCACATTAAACGGCAGGTATGTAATCGGATTAACTGCATATGATGAGGCAGGGAATGTAAGTAGCTATTCTACATACATACTTACAGTAGATCTGAAAGCATTAAGAGTTTCACTGAAGCCTTTTGATTTGTATGCAACCTTGCACAACGAGAAATAAGAAGAAAAAAAGAGGAGGAGAACATGCAAAAAAAGAAAGTGATCATAATGCACCCGGGAGAATCCAGAACAGCAGTAATTACTATACATTCTATTAAAAATGAGAAATTTACAATTGAAAGTGCGGAGTATTCGCTAATATACATGAAAGACAAAGCTGAAGAAAGCACTGGAGTTTGTAATATTAAAGAACATGATATAGAAGCACTGATTTCTCCTCAAAAGCGTGGTACCTATACACTTGACATCAGATATGCAGTATTGGACGAAATCTTAATAGAGCATATAGAAGTGAAGGTGGTATGATGGCAGAAATCATTGAAATTAAGTTTGTAAGTCTGTCTCCTAACCCAGTACAGACTGGTGGAAAAGTTAAGATCAGCGTAGGACTTGAAGCAAACGAAAGTGATGTTGATTGCTTCTATTGCATATTTTCTTCCGAATTAGAAAAAAGTCAAGTAACAATGACAGCAACGGTGTAGCTGAGGAAGGAGACATATTGGAAGATGAATACTTAAGACGACACGAACATGAAGAGTTTGCCAAAGATGTAGATCGTGAGCATAAGAGACAAAACAAAAGAATTGCAGCATTAGAAGTGACAGTAAGACAGATCAATGATCTTACACTGTCTGTACAAAAACTTGCGATCAATATGGAACACATGCTCGTTAATCAGACAGAACAAAGCAAAAGGCTTGAAGAGTTAGAGAACCGAGATGGAGAGAAATGGAGAAGCGTTTCTATGTATGTCCTGACTGCATTAATCGGTGCAGTGCTCGGATTTGCACTCAAACAAGTTGGGATATAAGAAGGAGAGATAAGATGAAAGAATTATTTGAACAGAATAAGGTGTTTTTTTTGGCAGTGATCACAGTATTGATCATTGCTTTTTTAGTTAAGAAACTGATCGACTATATCACAAAGAAAGGTCTTGAAGGAATCAGACTGGATGTGTACAAGCTGTTTGTAGAAGCAGAGAAAACCTTCCGAGCATCCAAGCAAGGACAGCAGAAATTTGATTATGTAATACATATGGCCAGAGGACTTTTACCTAAACCTATTCAATTATTTGTAAGCGAGAGCATGTTAAAAGAGATCGTTCAGTTATGGTTTGATGGTGTCAAAGACCTTTTGGATGACGGTAAATTAAATAATTCAGTATACGATTTAGAAGATGTTGAGGAAGTCAGCAGAAAAGATAAGATCAATCATACGACAGAGTTAGATGACGGAACATGGACAAATTACGCAGAGACTCCGTTACCTGAAACTGACTTAGAAGATCCAGAGGAACAGGAACAGACAGAAGATAATCAGGCAGCAGCAGAACAGGAGGTGTAGACATATGAGAATCGCATTGACAGTAGGACACAGTTTGCTTAAAAATGGATCATATACATCAGCAAGTGGAGAAGATTGCGGTGGAGTAAACGAGTATAAGTACAATAAAAAGCTGATGAAAAAGGTAAAAGAATATCTTGAAAGCGACGGACACAGTGTTGATCTGTATATTTGTCCAGAGAAAGTATTTACGGCTGCATCTCAGGAAAAATCATGGAAACTGACACGTTTAAATGCAAAGAACTATGATCTTGTCGTAGAAGGTCATTTGAATTGCTATAACGGAAAAGCACACGGAACAGAAGTATTATACGTTTCCGAAAATGGTAAGAAGTACGCAAAGAGAGTCCAGAAGAAACTCGTATCTGCTAGATTTACAGATCGTAACGTGCAGAAGAGAACGAACCTGTATATGCTGAATAGTACAAAGGCAACAACGATCATGACAGAGAGCTTTTTCTGTGATTCCAAGTCCGATTATAAGATCGGTAAAGGCGTAAATAAGATTGCTAAGCTGATCGCAGAGGGAATCTGTAATAAAAAGCTGGGAATAGCTACCAAGGCTAAGGAAGCTGTAAAAACAGTTGTGAAGAAAGTTACCAAAGCAACAACATATGCTAAGGTAGTCACAAAATCTGACCCATTGATGATCAGACAGAATGCAAAAGGATCATCCAAAGTTATCGGTAAGATTCCAAAGGGTGCGAGCGTTAAAGTAATTTCAAAGGGCAGCACGTGGACGAAAGTTAAGTACAAGAGCGTAACAGGGTATTCAGCCACAAAATACCTTAAATTTTAATATTAACCAGGGGAGAAATCCTCTGGTCTTTTTTTATTTCCAGAAATTACATAATTATTTTTATAGATAATCCAACAATAATATGTTAGCATAAAAGAAAACGTTGGAGGATATGACATGAGCGTAGTAATTATGGTTAGATCAGGAAAAGAACTGTTTTTGTTTGGGGATAAAAAAGTACACATATAAATAATTTTGATAGAGAAAAAGAAACTTATGAAGAACAATCTGTTTCGTATGATTCTCGAAAAGTATATCAAGTCAAAGACGATATTATTATTGGAATGGTAGGATCATCTTTAGGGTATGATAATTTATTTCGATATGTTATTAATAACCAACAAGTAGAGAAAGATGTTGCGAATATGATAGAAAATTATCAGGATTTTGTACACAATTGGTTAGATTATCAATATGATGATATAAAGAAATATTTTGATAATAATACACAATTATTGGACATTGAAAAAATGTTTGGTGCCATAGTATGTGGAATTAAAGATGGAAAATTTTATGGAACTATTTATGGGTATCCAGCAGATGAAAGTGCTGATGGAAAAGAACAAGAAATTGGTGATGGTATAATGACGGTATTATCAACAAAGAAATATGATAATTTATACAAAAATAATTTCATAAATTTTTATAAAGAAAATGGTAATAACGTTGTTGACGCAGTGGAAAGTACATTGAAGACTATGGCAAAAATTGATGATACTATAAGTGAACAATTTGATATCGTTAAAATATGCTTAAATTAATTCAAGATAGATTTATTTTATGATGATTGATTCTTTGTATTTCTATATTTAGATTCAAAATTTGAAAATAAACAGGGTACTTTCTTGCTATAAAAGGGGGTACTATTCTGTAATAAAACAGGGTACTTTTTGCAAATAAGGGGGTACTTTTTGTTTTTCGGAATAATTACAAAAAGTACCCTGTTTTATTGCTGTTACATATCGCAAAAATCAAGTAAAAATGTAGGGTAATTCAATTTACATTGTGAAGAACGCAACCCATGTTATCCCTATTTAGGTTTAAATTTAGAAATTTTAATATGTTCCAACAATCTCAATTCCAAATTTCAATCTTTTCTTTGTAGGTTTTCCCTTTACTCCATACCTACCAAGAGCGAGATCGATAGCATTTTCAGCACAATAATGGGACTTATAAATGTTATGATCATCCGGAAGATCAATGATCCATCCAGCAATTCCATCCTTATTATAAGCAGTTATATAATGCTTTCTGTATTTTATAGTTTTTTTAGGTGTGACACAGGCACTATCTTTCCATCTTACACGCATAATGTATTCCTCCTGAGTTTTGTTGACAAAAAAGTTTTTTTGAATTAAAATTTCAAAAGATACCAATTTACGATGACAGTGTAATAAATCTAGTTCATAAAGTAAGCAGTTTGATGCAAAGTAAGAAGTCTGTGTCTATCATGGTGGCGATGTAAATGTTGCAGTCGAGGAGATCGATCTTAAGAACCCAAAGACAAATAGAAAAAATGCTGGTTTCACGGATGAAGAACGTGAAAAAATGAGAACAATCCTTAGCAATGGATTTATCGATACCTTCCGTTATTTATACCCAGACCAGACAGGGATCTATTCCTGGTGGTCTTACCGCTTCAATGCGAGAAAGAATAACGCAGGGTGGCGCATTGACTATTTTATTGTATCAGAGTGTTTAAAAGATCGTATCAGTGATGCGAAGATCTTAACAGATGTGATGGGATCAGATCACTGTCCGATCGAGTTGGATTTCAAATGAAAATTACAGACTGTGGATTGAAACAGATAATAAGAACAGAAAGAGGTAAAATCAGATGGTAGAATTAACAAACAAAGAATTCTTTCAGGATTTAGATCAGACAATTGCAGCTCAATTATTTGAACAGACAACGTATCCATGGGAGATTCTTCCATTGATCAAAGATTTTGTACTGGAAGTTGGACCAACACTATCAGTAGATGAATATGATCAGGTAGAAGAAGATGTATGGATCGCGAAAAGTGCAACGATCGCCAAGACGGCAACGATCAATGGACCAGCGATCATTGGTCCAGATACAGAAGTGCGCCCAGGAGCATTTATCAGAGGAAATGCATTGATCGGGGCAGGATGTGTTGTAGGAAATTCTACAGAGATCAAGAATGATATTTTATTTAATAATGTTCAGGTGCCTCATTACAATTATGTAGGAGATTCTATTTTAGGATATAAGTCTCATATGGGAGCTGGATCCATCACATCGAATGTAAAATCTGACAAGACAAACGTTGTGATCAAAAACGGAGAAGAAAAGATTGAGACTGGAAGAAAGAAGATCGGTGCGATCTTAAGTTCTCGTGTAGAAGTAGGATGCGGAACTATCTTGAATCCAGGATCAGTGGTTGGTCATGATACCAATATTTATCCATTATCTATGGTACGTGGATGTATCGCACCAAACAGCATCTATAAGAACGCAGGAGAGATCGCTCAAAAACGATAGGACCTGTAATGGAGGGAAACCATATGAAAGGTGCAAAATATATACTAACAGCAGCGGTGATCGCAATGAGCAGCGTGATGATGACGGGATGCTTTAAGCCGTCAAAAGATGCTGTCGTGGAATCAAAATATTATCAGAGTCTTAAAGATGAAAGAGATAAACTGTCTGTTCAGTTAAAAGAAGAAAAGAAAAAAACAAATTCACTAAATAAGAAGATCAAAGCAATCCATGCAACTTCTGGAGATCAAAAGATTGCAGACTACAAAAGTCGTGTCAAAGACAGCAGGATCATTAAAGTTGACTTTGCAACGAATACGATCAAGAATCAGAGTTTTGCAGTAACGAATATTCCTGTCTGCAAATATGTAAAGAAGATTGTAACTGGATGTAATCGAATGATCGGAATCACACCAACCGATGTAGAGAAGCAGTATAAACAAAGTTATTCTTATGCGTTGATTGATGAAGATAATACAACGTTTGAATTCAAAGTATATGGTGACAGTTATATTGTGTTTGATGAGATTCCAGAGAATGTTTACGCATATAATGGTGCTTCAACCGTTGGAGATGCGTTGATCGATGCCAAAGAGCAGAAGAACTACAGTAACGTAGCAGCAAGAATTGCAGATGCCCAGATTGTTGTAACAGATAAGAAGATGAGATTTAATGATACAGCGATCAAAGTATCTAAGATTGTTGGGAAAGCAAAGAAGTTATCTGGAAAAGATGCCACACTGGATACAGCCTCATGGAATGAGTATCGTTTCTATACAAGTGGTACATTAACAAAAATACTTCTCGGAGATCGTACTGTCATTGGAATCGAAGATAAGAATGGAAAACAGACTTTTTATCAGATTAGTGACAAACAAAAGAAGAATCTGAAAAAATATATGAAATAATAAATGAAAGAAAGACGTTTTGACGTATTGAAAACATATGTCAAAACGTCTTTTTTTCGTGCTTCTATGAGCAAAGATGAACATAATAAAAATTTCTTTGAATCAGTTATTATAAATTTTTATAACGATATTTGTTGACATGTATACAGAAATCTTATATAATCCAATTCATATAAAACATACAGAAATAGTATGGAATTAAAATAAAGGAGAAGAAACCATGAAAATAAGACAACAAAGAACTATAGAAAAGAATATCTGTAAGAAAATGATCCTTTTAAGTTTCTGTATGATTCTTATGGTTTCTATGGCAGGATGTGGAAATAAGAGAAAAGAAAATCTTACGATCACAAATGTCTCTTATGATCCGACAAGAGAGTTTTATGAGAAATACAACAAAGATTTTATCAAATATTATAAAGACAAATATGGAAAGAAAGTCGAAGTGATCCAGTCCCACGGTGGTTCTGGAAGTCAGGCAAGATCAGTAGTAGAAGGAAGCAATGGTGATGTTGTAACACTGGCCTTAGAACATGATATTTCGCTGATCGAACAGACAGGACTTATAAATAAAGGGTGGCAGAAGAGATTTTCAAATGATTCTGCACCATATACGTCAACGATCGTCTTTCTTGTAAGAAAAGGAAACAAGAAAAGCATCAAAGACTGGAAAGACTTGATCAAAAAAGGAGTGGAAGTCATCACACCAGATCCAAAGAGCAGCGGGGGTGCTTGCTGGAACTTCTTAGCAGCTTATGGTTATGCGATTGATACTTATCACGATCAGAAAAAGGAAGAACAATTCCTGACAAAATTATATCAGAATGTATCTGTTATGGATTCAGGAGCCAGAGGTTCTACGACAACCTTTGTAGAAAATAAAAAAGGTGATGTCTTGATCGCATGGGAGAATGAAGCAATTCAGACAGTTAAGAATTATCCAGATAAATACGAGATCATTACACCAAGCATCAGTATCTTGGCCCAGCCAAGTGTAAGCCTTGTTGATGATAACGTAAAGGTCAATGGAACAAAGAAGATCGCAACAGAGTATTTAAAATATCTCTACAGTGACAAAGCACAGAAACTCGCAGCCGAAGAAGGATACCGGCCATCGAATGAAAGAATCTTAAAACAGTATCAAGGTAAATTTAATCTGAACATGAAACTATATAAGATCAGTGATTTTGGAGGATGGGATCAGGCTTACAAGAAATATTTTGAAGATGGAGCGTTGTTTGACAAGATTTATATAAATCAATAAAAAGGCAGGAATGAAGATGAGTAATACAAATAACGAGAATAGGACATTAAAAAAAGCGAAAAAAGCAAGGGTCATTCCAGGGTTCGGATTAACGATGGGAGTTACAGTAACGATGTTATCATTGATCGTACTGATTCCATTAGCATCCGTATTTGCATACGCACTAAAATTATCGCCGAATGAATTCTTTACATTAATATCGAAAGAAACAGTAAGAAATGCATTTATCACAAGTATCGGAAGTTCGTTTATTGCAGCATTGATCAATGTTGTGTTTGGGCTGATCATCGCATGGGTACTTGTAAAATATGAATTTCCGGGGAAACGATTAATGGATGGGATGATCGAACTTCCTTTTGCACTGCCAACCGCAGTTGCTGGTATTACATTATCAAAAATGTATGCAGAAGATGGAATGATCGGACGATACTTTGCACACTTTGGGATTAAGATTTCTTATACAAGGATCGGACTTTTGATCGCACTTGTGTTTATTGGGATTCCATTCATCGTAAGAGCGGTTCAGCCAGTGCTTGAGAAAATGGATGACCAGTATGAAGAAGCAGCGTATATGTTAGGTGCAACACCGACAAGAACATTCTTTAAAGTCATTTTACCAGAATTAAGACCTGCATTATTAACAGGATTTGGACTGGCATTTGCAAGGGGAATCGGGGAATACGGAAGTGTGATCTATATCTCAGGAAACAGTGCCAAGGAACATACACAGATGATCTCTTATGTGATCATGCAGAAATTAAACTATATCGACTATAAAAGTGCAACAGCTATTGCTCTTGTCATGCTGATCATTTCCTTTGTGATGTTATTTGTGATCAATATCATACAGGTAAGACAGGCAAGAAGAGTCAATGCACAGTAAGGAGAAGATCATGAATGAACAGCAGAAGTTTGAAAAAAGAAAACAGCGAACGAAGATCATCCTGATCACGATCAGTGTTTTATTTATGATCGTCATGTTGGTCTTACCGTTATTTTCCGTTATTACAAATTCATTAAGTGAGGGATTTAAATTTTATGTAAGTTCCATATCAACGGAGTATGTAAGAAGTGCTTTATTTGTAACGATTCTGGCAACGCTTGTTGCGGTAACGATCAATACATTTTTCGGGATCATGGCAGCATTTTTATTGACTAAATTCAGTTTCAAAGGAAAACAGGTTTTAGCAACTTTGATCGATATTCCATTTTCCATTTCACCAGTTATCGTAGGCCTTGCATTCTTGATGACATTTGGAAGACTTGGATGGACGTATCCAGCGATCCGAGCGATCAACACCTTCTTTGGAACGAATATCCGGATCGCATTTGCAATTCCAGGAGTCATTTTAGCAACCATTTTCGTGACCTTCCCATTTGTGTCAAGGGAGATCATACCGATCTTAAACTCACAGGGAAAAGACGAAGAAGAGGCAGCAGCATTGATGGGAGCCAGTGGATTTACGATCTTTCGAAAGATCACACTTCCTCAGATGAAATGGGGATTGATCTATGGGATCATCTTATGTAGTGCTAGGGCATTAGGAGAATTTGGTGCAGTTAATGCACTTTCCAAAACAAGAGGTGAGACATTTACCTTACCATTGGAGATCGATGCCTTATATATGTCAGGAACAACATCATCGATCACAGCAGCCTTTGCAGTATCATCGGTTTTAGTATTGATCGCGGTCGTTGTACTGATCTTAAGAAATATTGCATGGTACCGCTCACAGGACAAACAACAGGGAAAGGACGGAAGATAAAATGTATGTCGAAATGAGAAATATCTATAAACAATATGGAAACTTCCGGGCATCAGATAATGTAAGTTTTGGAATTGAAAAAGGGAAACTTGCAGCGTTGCTTGGGCCAAGTGGAAGTGGAAAGACAACCCTGCTTCGAATGATCGCAGGATTGGAAAATCCAAATGCAGGAGATATCTTTATTGATGGAAAGAGAGTCAATGATATTCCGGCAGCAAAGCGAGGAATTGGATTTGTATTTCAAAGTTATGCACTATTCCGATATATGACAGTCTTTGATAATATCGCATTTGGACTAGAGATTGCAAAAATGCCGAAGAAACAGATCAAAGAACGAGTTTTTGAATTACTGGAATTAACGGGGTTATCAGGACTTGAAAATAGATATCCGAACCAGTTATCTGGCGGGCAGAGACAGAGAGTTGCATTTGCAAGAGCATTGGCTCCAAATCCACAGGTATTACTTCTTGATGAACCATTTGCAGCGATCGATGCAAAAGTAAGATCAGAGCTTCGACTCTGGCTAAAAGAAATGGTATCAAAGCTTGGTATCACAAGCATTTTCGTTACACATGATCAGGATGAAGCCGTAGAGGTTGCTGATGAGATCTTGATTACAAATCATGGAAAGATTGAGCAGATGGGAAGCCCATTAGAGATTTATAAATCACCAAAGACGCCATTTGTAGCCCAGTTTGTTGGAAGATCATCCATCGTAGAAAATTATGAATCCTTAAAAGGATTTGAAAAAATAGAACATGCACAGAAAGCGATCGTCAGACCGGAATTCCTTGAGTTAGCAAAAAAAGGGGAATTAAAACGATATATGAGTGCATCAGAAAAAGGAATTGTAGAAGATGTGATCTTTAGTGGAAGTCGACTGGATGTAGTTGTAAATATCAATGGAATCAAAGTGATAGCTGAGAGATCTTTGGAAAAGGATCCGGTAAGCGTTGGAGAAGAAGTTGATATCATTATTTACCGTTTATATGTATTTGATGAAAATGAAACTTATTTATTAGAGAATAAAGAAATGCAGGAAGGCGATGTCTTCTATATTTAAGAAATATACCAGAAAGGACCGATTATGGAAATTACAAAACAACAGATCATACATACCGATGTCCTGATCATCGGAGGCGGAACAGCTGGATGTTATGCGGCACTTACGATCAGGGAAAAAAGTGATGCAAAGATCGTCATCGCCGAGAAAGCTAATATCAAACGAAGCGGGTGCTTAGCAGCTGGAGTTAATGCGATCAATGCTTATATCGTAAAGGGAAGAAAACCACAGGATTATGTTGATTATGCGAGGAAAGATGCAGATGAGATCGTACGAGGTGACCTGCTTCTTACAATGTCAGAACATTTAAATGAAGTGACAAGCAAGATGGAACAGTTAGGATTGGTTATTTTAAAGGACGAAAATGGTGACTATGTTGCCAGAGGAAATCGAAATATTAAGATTAATGGAGAAAATATCAAGCCAATCCTTGCAGATGCAGTAAATCAGCTAGATAACGTAGAGATGATCAATCATTTGAATATCACCGATTATATCGTGGAAGATAACACGATCAAAGGAGCTTTCGGTTTCCATATGGAAAATGGAACAGCTTATGAGATCCGTGCCAAGAAAGTACTTTGTGCAACTGGAGGGGCAGCAGGGCTTTATAAGCCAAATAATCCAGGATTTTCAAGACATAAGATGTGGTATCCACCATTTAACACTGGTGCCGGATACGCAATGGGAATTGATGCTGGAGCTGAGATGACAACCTTTGAGATGCGTTTTATCGCATTAAGGTGTAAAGATACGATCGCACCAACAGGAACGATCGCACAGGGAGTCGGGGCAAAGCAGGTAAACGCTAAAGGAGAGATTTACGAAGATAAATACGGAATCACAACTTCTCAGCGTGTCTATGGAACAACACAGGAAAATCTGGAAGGAAGAGGCCCTTGTTACCTAAGAACCGAAGGAATTGAGAAGGAAAAAGATACAGACCTTAAGAAAGCATATTTAAATATGGCACCAAGCCAGACCTTAAAATGGATCGAGCAAGGCAAAGATCCAAGTGAACAAAATGTAGAGATCGAGGGAACGGAACCATATATCGTGGGTGGACATACTGCCAGTGGTTACTGGGTAAACACAAATCGAGAGACAACGATCCATGGGCTGTATGCAGCCGGAGATGTCGCAGGGGGATGCCCACAGAAATATGTGACAGGAGCTTTGGTAGAAGGTGAGCTTGCAGCACTGGATATCGTAGAGAAATTAAAAGATCAGACGTTTGATATAACAGATAACAAAGAAGAACAGTTATTAGACGAGAAAGTCAAAGAATACAACAATATTTTATCAGACAAAGACAGTATTTTTACGATCGAGCAAATGGAAGAAGCGATGCAGAAAGTCATGGATGCTTATGCAGGCGGAATTTCAAGTCATTATCAGTTTAATGAAAACTGCTTAAATCTCGCAAAAGAAAAGATTAATAATCTGATCACATTATCTGGACAGTTAAGTGCTCAGGATTACCATGAATTAATGTTTTATTATGAACTAAAAGAAAGATTAACGATCTGTCTGACTCTGATCGAACATTTAAAAGCAAGAAAAGAGACAAGATGGCACAGTTTTGCAGAAAATCTTGATCATCCACAAAAGAGTGATGATTGGAAAAAATACGTCAATACAAAGAAAGTGGAAGGAAAGATCAAAGTCATCTTACGAGAACTAGTAAAGGAGGATGAGCACTATGAGCATCAGAATTAACAAAAATAAATGTGTTGGATGCAAACGATGCTTAGACGTCTGTCCTGGAAGTTTGATAAAGACCGATGCAACTGGCAAAGCATACATCAAATATCCAAAAGACTGCTGGGGATGTACATCCTGCTTAAAAGAATGTAAAACAGGAGCCATCGCATTTTTCCTAGGAGCCGATATCGGTGGAATGGGAAGTGAAATGACAGTTAACGAAAGCAAAGATACGATTCTTTGGAAGATCAAAAAATATACCGGAGAAGAACAAACCATAGAGATCAACAAGAAAGATTCAAACAAATATTAGATTGGAGGACATCAAAATGAGCGAATTATCACATCTTGACCAGTTGGAGGCGGAAGCAATCTACATCATCCGAGAAGTTGCAGCTTCTTGTGAAAAACCAGTTATGCTATATTCTATCGGAAAAGACAGCTCAGTTATGTTACATTTAGCATTAAAAGCATTCTATCCGGAGAAACCACCATTTCCATTTTTACATGTTAATACAACATGGAAATTCAAAGAAATGATCAAATTCCGTGATGAAACAGCAAAGAAATACGGATTAGAAATGATAGAATACATCAATGAAGATGGTGTAAAACAGGGGGTTAATCCATTTGATAGTGGAGCCGCTTACACAGATATCATGAAAACACAGGCCCTAAAGCAGGCGTTAAATAAATATGGATTTACCGCTGCATTTGGAGGTGGACGTCGTGATGAAGAAAAATCTCGTGCAAAAGAAAGAATCTTCTCTTTTAGAAATGAAAATCAGGCATGGGATCCAAAGAACCAGAGACCAGAAATGTGGAAATTATATAACTCTAAGATCAAAAAAGGAGAAAGCATTCGTGTATTCCCAATCTCTAACTGGACAGAGACAGATATCTGGAAATATATCAAACGCGAAAAAATTGATATCGTTCCATTATATTTTGCAAAAGAACGCCCAGTGATCGAGAGAGATGGAAATATCATCATGGTCGATGATGACAGATTAAAATTAAGACCAGGTGAGAAGATCGAATACAAGAGTGTGAGATTTAGAACCCTTGGATGTTATCCATTAACTGGAGGAGTGGAATCAAAAGCCTCAACCCTTGATGAGATCATTGACGAGACATTAAGTGCGGTTTCTTCAGAAAGAACAACCAGAGTTATTGATAATGAAGCAGCAGGAAGCATGGAAAGAAGAAAGAGAGAGGGGTATTTCTAAGATGATAGGATTATTAAAATTTATTACTTGCGGTAGTGTAGATGATGGAAAATCTACACTGATCGGACATATTTTATATGATTCAAAGTTATTATATACAGACCAGGAAGAAGCATTAGAGTTAGACAGTAAAGTTGGAAGCCGTGGTGGAAAGATCGACTATTCTTTATTACTTGACGGATTAATGGCAGAAAGAGAACAGGGAATTACGATCGACGTTGCCTACCGTTATTTTACAACAGAAAAAAGAAGTTTTATCGTAGCAGATACACCAGGACATGAAGAATATACAAGAAACATGGCTGTAGGAGCATCCTTTGCAGATTTAGCAGTCATCTTAATCGATGCATCCCAAGGAGTATTAGTACAGACAAGACGCCACGCAAGAATCTGCGCCTTAATGGGAATCAGACACTTCGTATTTGCAGTCAACAAGATGGACCTTGTAAAATACGATCAGGAAACATTCAGAAAGATCGAAGAACAGATCAAAGAATTACAGGAAGAATTATCTCTTGCAAATGTAAAGATCATCCCAGTATCCGCAACAGAAGGGGATAACGTCACAACAAAATCAGACAATATCCCATGGTATACAGGAGAACCATTTCTTGAATACTTAGAGACTGTTGATGTTCGCGAGAAATCTGAAGAAGAAGGATTCTACATGCCAGTTCAGAGAGTATGCCGTCCAAACCACACATTCCGTGGATTCCAGGGACAGATCGAATCCGGACAGATTTCTGTCGGAGATGAGATCGTGACATTACCAAGCAAAGAACATGCAAAGGTTAAGAGTTTATTAATTGGTGATAAAGATGCACAGACAGCTGAAAAAGGTCGTCCAGTAACGATTCAGTTAGACCGTGAAGTTGATGTATCCAGAGGATGCGTACTGGCCAATAAAACAGAACTTCCAGTCAGCAAATCATTTACAGCGACAGTTCTTTGGATGGATGACGGAGAATTGTTACCAGGAAAAGAATATTTCGTAAAGATCGGAACAAAAGAAATTCCAGGAATCGTAACAAATATTCAGTACAAGATCGATGTCAACACAGGAGAATACATTCCAGCAAACAACTTAAGAAAGAATGAGATCGCAGTATGTGATGTTATCTTGCAGGAAGAAATTGTCTTAGACGAATTTGATGATCATAAAGCCTTAGGAGAGCTGATATTGATCGACCGTATCACAAACATGACATCTGCATGCGGAGTGATCAAAAATTCTGAAGTTGACGAAGAAACAGACCTAAAATGCGTCTTTGCACATGGAAAATTAAAAGCCAATGGAGACATCTTTGAAGAATTCTACTACAACATGGAAAGTATGACAGTCACAAAGATCAAACCATCTGGAAAATCCTACACGATCGGAGATGAAATTCCAGTAGAAGGAGAAAGCTATCAGTATCCAGACTACTTTGATGTCATCGTATTCAGAGACAAAGTAGCCGTACAGATCAGAGACAGAAAAGTATCAGCAATTCTTCCAATTGAAGAATACGAATACAAAGGCCTGCCACTGATCAATGGACGAGGATTTAAGATTCTGGTTGATTCCAAAGAAAAAGCAGACAAACTGTTTGCAGAATTAAAAGAACAAGGATATAAACCAGGAAGCGAATTCTTTAACCGTTGGTTACAGTTTGAAGCATATCGTAAGATTGTGTTTAGGGATAGTATTTACTAATTTTTGTAGTTGGCCAACTGTAGTCTTTCAGTATATGATAAAAAATAAATAAGCAACCGAAAACGCAGCGGTGGAATTTTGCTCACATTTTGAACAAATCGCTTATCCGCCCAATTTCCTACGAGAACTCGCTCTGAAGTTTTGTTTTAGACAAAAGTCTTTGAAGCTCAGACACTCGTCCAATTGGGCTGCGAATTTGTTCAAAATATGGCAAAATTCCAATGCTGCGTTTTCGGTTGCTTATTTATTTTTTATCATATACCAGAAGTCTAAAGTGTGGACAATTACAAGATTGGAAAACTTAAGTGGGTGTGTATGTTGAGTGTTATCGTTTTTTAATTTTTGTAGTGACAGACAGTGTTTATTATAAATACCAATACAGTAAAACATACACACCTACCAGTGGTTTCGATAATTGAAATTATTAACCAGTATCGTATAACATACATGCAAGTTTACACTTCAAATCGATACTTTTTTTGCCTATAAAGATTAGGGTGTCAAAAGTCCCTTTTTTGATATTTGATTTTGTTTGTACCTTGAAAATTTAACACGAACTGGTAAAGGATATGATTTTTGATTTATGATTTCCTGATATCTGAAGCAATGATTCATTGGTTTTATGCTGTTTTCTCATTTGAAGCATACGAATCCAAGCTACTTATATAATCTAATAGCTTCTGAAAATCTAATGCCGCTATTTTAAAATCCAAAGAATAATCGGGTACGCTTTTTGCCGTGTACAGGGATATTATCCACATGATATCTTCGGCGGAGAAGAGATGGAATTGCTTCAACTCTATTTCTAAATTTTGCGTATTCAGAAAATTCTTCCGTTTGCATATACTGTAATTGTTTAGCACGACCAACGGATTTCCAAGATACTTCTTTTCGTGCGCGTGTTTTTAGAAAACGTGGCTGACATCGGTCTCTATAACGACATTCTTCACATTTACTTCTCTGAAAATATGCAACGGAACGATCATTTCCAGGATCATAGCTGCATTCTTCTGGGGTACAGCCATTTTTGCATTTGATGAGATATTTACCATCTTCTGTAAACACAAAATCAGCATATATTTCATCTGGTTTTCGTCCTGTGAAATTGGTTGTAACAAGTTTCAGATTGTGCTCAGATGCTAAACGTGAGTTTTTTTCTCCATTGTATGCTCCATCGGCAACAAAAAAGGAACCATCTGAAAAATCTTTTTTTTCGTTTAAGATAATCTTTCATAAACTGATTGTCTGCATAAGTGTTTGGCTGGTAATCATAATTTATGATCAAACTGCCGTTTTCTCCAACAGATTCAACTATGTTTCCAACATAGCCGAGATGTTTGCCACCTGCCTTATATCTAAAAGTAGCTTCAGGATCAGAAGGATTAAGTAATACTTCCGAAGGATTTTCAACTTCCTCTTTTTGTCGAAGTCTTCTTGAACCATCATCGTCAATGATCGTGTGTTCTTTTAGCAGGCGGATAAGAAGCTGATATTCACTTGTATCATCAAAATCACCTGTTGAATCGCAGATTTTTATTAAAATATCAGCATCTTTCATTACAACAATGGTTCTCTCAGTGGCATCCATATCCCGTTTGTGATATATGCATTTATTATAATCATCTTTTTCAATGTAATGATGTTGTTCATCTGGAATCTTGGTCCCACGCTCATTCATTATCTTACAAAGATTGGAAACACAGGTGTAAAACAATTCAAGCAATGAGAGGTTTCTGATATTTGCAGCAACCATTAGGCTGTCCATGCGTTGTTTATCCGGAGTGATGTTCATAAAATCAGATATTTCTTTTGCCATTTTTACGACGCATTCATGAATAAGATCAACATCATGTTCTGTTTCGTAAGAAAGAACCCTTGCCCTAAATCGACTGAGGGTTCTGTCGCTGATTGGCTGTTCCTCAAAACTGGTTGTATGCAAAGCATACTGATAACGAATGTCAAATGCCATAGCTTCAACGATCGCATCATAAGTAACATTAAGAGCTTCTTTAAGTATCAATGCTCCAACAATCACATTGACTGGAGTATTAGGTCTGGATGCTTTTTTACTATAAAGAACAGAAAAAATGTTTTCATCAATAGCAGGAAAAACTTTGTCTGCAAAAGTTTTTGTCCATGATTTTTCTAACATTCGTTTTTCGCGTTCTGTAAGATTAAAAGTACTATCTAAAAGAGAAATTTGTTGATTATCATTTTTTACAAAAGACATATGGATCACCTCACAAAATCATATTTATATTTTACCAGAGAATCCAATATTTTTACATATCGTGTTAAGTTTTCAAGGTACAAATTTATATCAAAGGTTATAAACCTTTTGACACCCTAATCCTATGAAGAAACTTCTATTAGAATTCCAATACTGCCATATATCAGATCGCTAAATCTGTCTAATTCAGTTGCGATCGTAGCATATGAAGTACTTAGACATCAAGGTTTTAAAGCGTTTCAGATGGAGGGTCAGCTGCATCATTATAGATGGTAGATCGAAGAAAGAAAATTAAATAGTAGAATATAATAATTGCCAGATTATCTATAATCCTGGCAATTATTTTTTGGCTCATCAAAGTTGGATAGTGCATAAATTCAGACTGTTTTGGTTAACAAAATAGATAAGGCAAAAACCGCGTAAATTAGGAATTTGTTGGTAGAAGAATAAAAAAATAAGAAAAGATTAGCATAATTAGTACAAATTGATAAAAACAGCTGACGTTAAGTTGGACTTCAAAAAGAAATGACAAGAAATTATAATTAAAAACAAGTTGAAGGGAAACAGGTGAGAAGATGAATCGAAGAGGAAATAAAATATTCAGTGAGTTAATTTGGAATAACAAATTAACGATTGCAGCGTTTAAAGATAAATATAATGTTCAGGAACATTCCATAAGATTAGCAGTGAAGAGTATCAATGATGATCTTGAGGAAGCTGGATTGCCAACTATCTCTAAGAATAGTGAAGGAGAGCTTAGTATCCAAGGAAAAGATCAGATTCATATTAAGAAGTTTGAAAAATTCATTCAAAATTATAATTTCTATTCTTACACCATGACCAAAAACGAGAGACATACAATTTTAGCCTTAATACTTTTAAACGGCAGAGAATATATCACAGTGGATATGCTGAAAAATGAAATTGGAGTCAGCAGAAATACGATTTTAAATGATCTTCAGGAGCTGAAAAGCTGGTTTGAAGACAGGGGAATGACTTTAAAAGCAAAACCACATGTTGGATATGTGATCGAAGCAACAGAGACACAGATTCGTGAAAATATTCTAAAACTTATGGAAGTTAACAGTGAAGAATATTACCAGAATGGATACATGTTGAATGTATACTGGTGGCTGCTTTTAAAACAGCTTGACACGATGAACTGTTTTGAAGATCTTAAGAATATTCTGCTGGAAGAGGAAGAAGAGACAGGCGTTATCCTGGAAGACTATTCATTTTATGAGGCAGGGATTGAATTGATGATCATTTTGAACCGATTGGATCAGGGCAAATATCTTATAAGATTCAATGATGAATCAAAAGAAGAGATAGAGATCAGTTCAAAATATCCATTCAGTAAATCTGTTTTAAAGAAAATTGGAAGAAAATACGATGTAAAGATAACAGAAGAAGAAATTCTGATGTTCACAAAACATCTTAGAGGAAAAAGATATTTAAAGGGTGAGCTAAACAGTGCAACCTCATTAGATATCAATGTGATGATTGCAGAAGCAATTCATCTGATCTCAGGTCAGTTAGGAATTGATTTTTATCTGGATTTTGGTCTGTATGATCTGATGGTTGTACATATGAAATCCGCAGTGTACAGAGTTATGAACGGAGAAGTTCTTGTAAATCCATTTAAAGATGAAATCATCAATGACTATCCTGAGATCTTACAGATAGTGCATAAGGAACTTGAGAATTTAGAGAATTTTATCGGAAAGAAATTTAGAGAAGATGAAGTTATGTTCCTTGTTCTGTATTTTGCATCAGTGATAGAAAAAGAAAAGATACAAAGCAATAAAAACAAGAAAATTCCGGTAGCACTTGTATGTGTGACAGGAAGAGGAACCGTTCAGTTTATGCTGGCAAAACTTAAGATATTAGAAGATATCATAGACATTGTCAGTGTATCATCTCATCACAATATGAATGAGATCGAGCAGTCCGGAGCAAAGATGATCATTTCAACCATTCCATTACCGAATTCGAAATTGCCGAATGTGGCAGTGAGAAGTCCGATGCTTGATGATCAGGATATTCTAACAATACAGCAAAAAGTATTTGAATTGAAAGAGAAAGAGCAGGAAGAGATAGAAGAGCAGGAAAACAGAGTGATAAAACAAAATCCTCAAAAAGATATTCAAGGAGCTTTTTACAATCTGTTATCCAAGGAACGCATTGAACTGGACTATCCAGCCAAAGACTGGGAAGATGCCATAAGATGTGCGGGAAAAATTCTTTATGATACAAAAACCGTTACAGAACAATATGTTGAAGAAATGGTAAACAGTGTAAAAAAACATGGACCATACATTGTTGTCTGTAAGGGAATGGCACTTCCTCATGCAGATTGCAGCAAAGGTGCGATCGAGGAGGCAGCTTCACTTGTCAGATTGAAGACACCGATTGAATTTGGAAGTGTTTATAATGACCCGGTCAGATACGTTATAGGAATGAGCATTAAAAGCGCAGAAAGTATCAATCAGGCCATTTATGATATGATGAAAATTTTTGGAGATGAAAACAACATGAATAAGTTTGACTCGCTCCCAGATGAGCAGGCAGTTTTAGACATGGTAAATAGTTTTCAGAAACAAAAAATATAAATAAAAAAGGAGAGCTTAAAATGGACAAGATAATAAGTAACAAAGAAAAAAGTTATTTAGCAGTTACTTTATCAGGAGACAACGACAAGGAAGTAATTAAGCAGATGGCATCTGCACTGGAAGAAGAAGGGTATGTAAAAGATACTTTCGCAGATGCAATTGTAAAAAGAGAAAGTGTTTATCCAACAGGACTTCCTGTAGGACAGATCAATGTAGCAATTCCACATACAGATCCAGAACATGTAAATAATGCAGCAATTTGTTTAGGAATCTTAGATAAACCAGTAACATTTAATGTTATGGGAATGGAAGGAGAAACAACAGAAGTTTCATTATTATTTATGCTTTCCATCAAACACAAAGAAGACCAGATGGGAATGCTTCAGAAATTGATCACTTTATGTCAGGATCAGGATACATTAAAAGAAATTCTGGCAAAAGATCAGGACAAGATTAATGAGGTTATGACAGCTCTGGTAGAGAAATAATGACTTTATTGATAGAGAAAAATGAGAAAACGCATACATAGAAAGGAGAAATTAATATGAAAAGAATTATTATTGCGTGTGGATCAGGGGTAGCAACATCAACAGTGGCAAATCAGAAGGTATCAGCATATCTGGATGAACATGGATATTCAGGAAAATATCAGATCGAACAGTGTCAGGTATCAGAACTTGCTGAAAAAGGTAAGAGTGCTGACTTCGCGATCGCAACAACAGTAGTTGGAGCAAACATGCCTTGCCCAGTATTACCAGGACTTCCATTATTAACTGGTGTTGGAGCCGACAAATTATTCAGCGACGTTGAAGAACAGATGAATAAATAAGAAAAAGAGAGATAAGAAGGGAGAAAAATCATGCAGGCAGTTATTGATTTTTTCAGTTATATTAACGGCTTAGGCGCAAGCGTCATGATGCCAATCATTTTAACAATTTTCGGAGTTATTTTAGGGGCTAAATTTGGTAAAGCTTTAAGAGGTGGTCTTACAGTAGGTGTAGGTTTCATCGGATTGAACCTTGCAGTAGGACTGATCGGTACATATCTTGCACCAGCTGTTCAGCAGATGGCAACAAGATTCCATTTATCACTTACAACAGTAGACGTAGGATGGCCAGCCGCAGCAGCTATCGCTATGGGAACAACAGTAGGTCTGTTGATCATCCCAATCGGACTGATCATTAACATTATCATGTTACTTACAAATACAACACAGACAATCGACGTTGATATCTGGAACTACTGGCATTTCGCTTTCACAGGTTCTTTAGTAGCAATCGTTACAGATAACCTTACATACGGAATCATCGCAGCGATCATCAACATCATTATCGTATTTGTAATCGCTGATTACACAGCACCAAAAGCAGAAGAAGTATTAGGAATGCCTGGAGTATCTATTCCTCACGGATTCTCCGCAGCCTATGTACCATTTGCAATCGTAATCAACTGGGTAATTGACAGAATTCCTGGTGTAAACAAAATCGACATTAACATTGAAAAATTACAGAAGAAATTCGGTGTATTCGGAGAACCAATCTTAATCGGTACAGTATTAGGTATCGTGATCGGAGCTCTAGCAGGATACAATCTTAAAAACATTTTAACAAGTGGTGTATATTTAGGAGCAGCATTAGTACTGATTCCAAAGATGGCATCATTACTTATGGAAGGACTTATGCCTATTTCAGAAGCAGCACAGGCATTCATTTCTAAGAGATTCTCTAACAGAGGAAAAATCTACATTGGACTTGATTCAGCTGTAGGTGTAGGACATCCTATTACATTAACAGTAGCATTAATCCTTGTACCAGTAGCAGTATTCTTAGCAGTAATCCTTCCAGGAAACACAGTATTACCAATGGCTGACTTATCTTGCATCCCATATATGTTAGTACTGATCGTTCCATTAGTTGGTGGTAACGGATTCCGTGCGATCATCACAGGTATCATTGCATTAGCAGGTGGTTTATATATTTCAACTGACCTTGCAGCAGTTACAACATCTGTAGCTCATACAGTAGATGCCGCTACATACAATGGTGTAACACAGATTTCTTCTATCTGTGACGGAGCCAACCCTTTAACATGGTTAATCTACAGAGCAGGTAACTTAAGCATCGTTGCATTAGCAGTTGTTGGTGTTATCGCACTTGCATTAGCTTTCTTAAACAGACAGCGTATTATCAAAGCAGCACATGCTGAACAGAACTAAGATATAAAACAGCAGAAGAGGTAAATGTATTTATGAAAAGTTATATATATAAAAAATCGCATTATCTCATTCAGCACACCATACCAGGAATATTCACACTTCTGATCGGGCTTTATTGCCTGATCAGACAGGTGATGACTGGATTTGATGGTTTGCTGATGTTTGTATTAATTATTTGCATATATAATGTTTGGAATGAGTTTGTATCCTTAAGTAATCCGTACGAATTTGATCTTGGCGAAGAAACTATAACTTTTCGTGGATACAACAAAGAACATACATATAAGATCAGTGAAATGGCAGCTTTCTCTATGAGAATGGTAGCAGGAAACACAAAGATCTATATGAATATCGACAAAGGTGGACTATTAAAAGGAAGATACTGGATTAGAGTATCTGAATTTGATGATGATAAAGATATCATAGATTATTTTTATGATTTGGATGAACAAGTAAATCCGCACTCTGTTATCACAAAAGCAAGAAAAGCAGGCAGAGCGAGATTGGTTCAGAAAGCGAAACGAGTTTAGGAGGAAGAATATGCTGGTAACATTAAAAGAATTACTTGACCAGGCAAAGGTTGAACATAAAGCAGTTGGTGCTTTTAACGGAACAACATTAGAAGCGATCAGAGGAATCATACAGGCAGCAGAGGAATTAAATGCCCCTGTTATCTTACAGCATGCACAGAGCCATGATGATCTGATCGATTTAGAAGAAATTGGACCTGTTATGAAATATTATGCTGAGAGAGCGAAAGTTCCTGTAGCATTACATTTAGATCATGGTTCAAGTTTTGAAAGATGCGTACAGGCATTAAGACTTGGATTTACTTCTGTAATGTATGATGCATCAGCAAAATCTTTCGAAGAAAATGCAGCAGAAACAGCAGAGATCGTTAAGATCGCACATGCAGTAGGAGCAAGTGTTGAAGCTGAACTCGGACATATCTTTACATCAGAAGTTGTTCAGGGTGAAGGTGCAGGAGCCGATAGTACAGATGATTATGAAGATTTAGATAACATCTATACAGACCCTGAAGTTGCAAAGAAATTTGTGGAAATGACAAACGTAGATTGTCTTGCTGTAGCGTTTGGAACAACACATGGTGTGTATCTTACAGAGCCTAAATTAGATCTTCCAAGAGTTGCGAGACTTCGTGAAGCAACAAATATTCCACTTGTTATGCATGGTGGTTCTGGTGTATCAGATGAAGATTATGCAGTAGCAATTGAAAATGGTATTTGCAAAGTGAACTATTATACATATATGAATACAGCAGGTGGAAAAGCATCAAAAGAATATTGGGCTGATGACAGCAAACCATTATTCTATGATTCTATGTCATTAGTTGCAACAGAAGCAATCAAAGAAGATGTAAAACGTGCAATCAAAGTATTCCAGAAAATTAAATAATTGGAAAGAAGATAGTACAAAGAAAGATAGTTTGAAGAAAGAAGGCGTAAAAATGGCAGTTTATAAAGAAACGATCATGTTAAAATCACATGGTAAAACTCCAACATATGTAAATATCACACCACAGGTTCGAGAAGCAATCGAAAAAAGCGGAATCCAGAATGGAATCTGCACAGTAATTTCTCCACATACAACATGTTCAGTATTTTTTGAAGAATTTGTACATGACTATAATGAAGCGGGCGATGAATTCTTACAGGAAGACCTGAACAATGTATTAAAGAAGATCATTCCTGATCATGTAAGTGCAGATCAGTATAACTATCCAGGAGAAGAACATTATAAAGCTGTAGAATCATGGCCAGATGCGGATACATATCTTCCAAACGGAGACAGAACAGCTTTATTTAATGGTGATGCCCACTTAAGATCAACACTGATCGGTTCCAGTGCAACATTAGAAGTTGACGAAGGAAAATTAGGAGTTGGAGCTACAGGATATGTATATTTTGTAGATTTTGACAGAACAAGAGAAAGAACAAGAAAATGTAAGATCATTGTGATCGGAGAATAAGGGGGAAAAGATAAAATGGCAAAAGTAGAATCTCCATTTTTAATCGTAAATCCTAAGTCTTATCTATATGGTGAAAAGAGCTTAGAATTAGCAAAAGCAGCAGATAAAACTGCAAAAGAAACAGGGCTTCAGATTTATTTCACATGCCCATATGCAGATATCAGACTGATCAAAGAAAATACAGAAAACCTGATTGTATGTGCACAGTCTATGGATTCATTAACTCCAGGACGTGGAATGGGATATGTACTTCCAGAATCTTTAAAAGAAGCAGGAGCGGGAGCTGTATTCTTAAACCATGCAGAAAACCAGAAAACAGTATCTGAATTATATGCAACGATCAAAAGAGCAAAAGAACTTGGAATGATTACAATCGTTTGTGCAGATTCAACAGTAGAAGCAAAAGCAGTTGCATGCATGGACCCAGATATCGTATTAGCAGAACCAACAGACCTGATCGGTACAGGACAGGTAGCAGACGATTCTTATACAATAGAAACAGTCAAAGACCTTCACGAAGTGAATCCAGATGTTTTAGTTATGATCGCATCAGGAGTCAGCACTGCCGAAGACTGCTACAACGTTGTAAAACTTGGAGCAGACGGAACAGGAGCAACTTCAGGAATCTTAAACGCACCATCACCAGCACAGCGTGTACAGGAAATGGCAGAGGCTATTGTTAGAGCTAAAAATTAAAAACTACAAATATAAAAAGTAGCTGCTGAGATCAGGTAGCTACTTTTTTTGTATACAAATTTATGCTATGATAAAAGCTAAGTGTATTTTGCAATCATAAAAGACACAAAATAAAGATGGAGGGTATACAATGTTTGATATTCAGGAAGAACTAAAAAAGCTTCCGGCAAAGCCTGGAGTTTATTTGATGCATAATAGCAAAGATGAGATTATTTACGTTGGAAAAGCGATCAAGTTATGTAATCGTGTGCGTCAGTATTTTCAAGACAGCCGGAATCTGTCTGTGAAGATTCAGCATATGGTAAAGAATGTTGCTTATTTTGAATATATCATCACGGATTCAGAACTGGAAGCTTTAGTGCTTGAAAACAATCTGATCAAAGAGCATCATCCAAAATATAATACAAAACTGAAAGATGACAAAGGCTATCCTTACATTAAAGTAACGGTCAATGAAGAATTTCCAAGAATCATGCTGGCAAGGAAGATGAAAGCAGATGGAGGAAAGTATTTCGGACCTTATACGAGTGCAGGAGCAGTAAATGATACGATCGAGCTGCTTCGCAAGATCTTTAAGATCCGTACCTGTAACCGAAGACTTCCAAAAGATACAGGGAAGGACAGGCCTTGTCTGTACTATCAGATCAAGCAGTGTGATGCACCATGCCAAGGATATATATCCAAGGAAGAATATGCAAAACAGATCGAAGAAACAATCAAGTTTCTAAATGGAAATTATAAACAGGTTGCAAAAATGCTTCAGGGGAAAATGCAAAAAGCATCGGATGAATTGGAATTTGAACAGGCAATGGAATACAGAGATTTGCTCAAGAGTATTGAGCGGATCATGGACCGTCAGAAGATCAATACGTATGCGTTTGAGGACCGTGACATTATTGCAATGGCACAGGATGATAAGGATGTTGTTGTATCTATTTTCTTTATCCGCCAAGGAAAGCTTCTTGGAAGAGAACATTTTCATATGGAAGCAGATGAGGAAAGTTCAAAGGAAGAAGTTTTAGGAGCTTTTGTCAAACAGTTTTATGCGGGGACACCTTATCTTCCAGGGGAAATCTTTCTGGAACATGATATTTCAGAAAAGGAGATCATTGAAGAATGGTTGTCGAAGAAACGAGGAGCAAAAGTACATTTTAAGATACCAGTGCGTGGGCAAAAACACAAGATGGTAGAGATGGCAAAGGAAAATGCCCAGAATGTATTAAGAATGGATCGTGAAAAGATCAAACGGGAAGAAAGAAGGACGATCGGGGCAGTTCATGAGATTGAAGAATTGCTCGGGATGGAAGGCTTGAATCGAATGGAGGCATTTGATATTTCTAATATCAGTGGATTTCAGACCGTAGCATCCATGGTCGTATTTGAAAGAGGAAAAGCAAGAAGAAGAGATTATCGCAAGTTTCGTTTAAGAACTATCGAAGGTCCGGATGACTATGCCAGTATGGAAGAAGTTTTGACCAGAAGATTTCTTCATGGAAAGAAAGAGCTAGAAGAACTGAAAGAACAGGGAAAAGATGCTGCACTTGGCAGTTTTACAAAGTTTCCGGATATTCTGATGATGGATGGAGGAAAAGGACAGGTCAATGTTGCACTTCGTGTGTTAGATCATTTGGGACTTGATATTCCAGTATGTGGAATGGTCAAAGATGATGATCATAGAACGAGAGGCTTGTATTATAACAACGAGGAAATCATATTTGCGCCAAACAGCGAAGCATTTTTACTTGTGACAAGGATACAGGATGAAGCCCATCGTTTTGCGATCGAATATCATAGATCATTGCGTGCAAAAGGGCAAGTACATTCTGTTCTTGATGACATCAAAGGTGTTGGACCAAAGAGACGAAAAGAATTAATGAAGTATTTTAAAGATCTTGGACAGATCAAGACAGCAACAGTTACGGAACTTTTAAATGTTCCTGGCATGAATCAAAGTACTGCAGAGTCTATTTATGGTTTTTTTCACGATTCCAAGCAGTAAGGAAATATGTTAAAATAGAGAAAGAGACAGACAATCAAGGGTGCAGAAAGAGAGAAAGATTATGGATAAAGAGCATAGAGTATCAGTATATGATATGGTCAAGGAATTAAATTTAAAAGAAGTAACACCAGAGATCAATTCAAAAGAAGTTTACATTGAACAGGCAGAGATCAACCGTCCAGCATTACAGTTGGCAGGTTTTTTTGAAAATTTTGCACAGAATCGAGTTCAGATCATCGGAAAAGCAGAACACCTTTTTATTGAAGAGGTAGAAAAAGATGTTGAAAATGCGAAAAATATTTATAAAAGATTTATCGGAGCGGGAATTCCAGTTATCGTATTTTGCAGGAATCTGCATCCAAGTGAGATGATGATAAGAGTTGCGAAAGAGTATGGGGTACCGGTTTTGATATCTCAGGATACGACATCTGAATTTATGGCAGAAGTGATTCGTTGGCTGGGAACTGTATTGGCTCCAAGCATTACGATCCATGGAGTTTTAGTCGATGTATTTGGTGAAGGAATCCTGATCACAGGAGAGAGTGGAATCGGTAAGAGTGAAGCAGCTTTAGAGTTAATTCGAAGAGGACACCGTCTGGTATCTGATGACGTTGTAGAGATCAAGAGGGTCAGCAAGAAGTCATTGATCGGAACATCTCCGGAAGTTACAAGGTTCTTTATCGAACTGCGAGGAATCGGTATTATTGACGTTAAGAATCTGTATGGTGTTGAAAGCGTTAAGATGGAGCAGGAGATCAATCTGGTCATTCAGTTGGAAGACTGGAACAAAGATGCGGATTATGACCGCTTAGGATTAGAAGAGAAATACGTAGAATATCTTGGCAATAAAGTTGCAGCACATACACTGCCAATTCGTCCAGGGCGTAACTTGGCGATCATCGTAGAAGCAGCAGCGATCAATCATAGACAGAAGAAGATGGGATATAATGCAGCCGAAGAACTTTATAAACGTGTTACAGGTCAGATGGAGGATTAAATGATATGAAATATTTATATGGAATTGATATTGGTGGAACAACAGTAAAAATGGGTCTGTTTGGAGAAGATGGAACATTAAAAGAGAAATGGGAGATTAAGACAAGAACTGAGGAGAATGGAAAGAACATCCTGCCAGATATTGCACAGGCAGTGAATGATCACAGCAAAGCAAATGGTTTTGATAAGGAAGATGTGATCGGACTCGGAGTTGGAGTTCCAGGAGCTGTTCTTGAGTTTTCAAAAGTTAATGAATGTGTGAACCTTGGATGGGGAAGCGTGGATGTGGCAGGAGAATTGTCAAAGCTTACAGGATGTAAGGTAAAGGCAACGAATGATGCCAATGCAGCAGCCTTAGGAGAGATCTGGATGGGAGCAGCAGCAGATTATAACAGTGCGGTGATGATCACTCTTGGAACAGGAGTCGGAGGCGGTATCATCGTTGATGGAAAGATCATTGATGGAAGCCGTGGATATGGTGGAGAGATCGGTCATATGACTGTGGATCCTTTTGATGATCATGTATGTAATTGTGGAAAGACAGGATGTCTGGAACTTTATGCATCTGCAACGGGAATTGTATATGAGACAAAGAAAGCATTAAAGGATTATAAAGAAGCGACTACACTAAGAGACCTTGATGAAGTAACTGCAAAAGACATTTTTGATGCTGCTAAAGAAGGAGATACATTTGCCAAAGAACGGGTAGATGATCTTGGACAGAAATTAGCACTTGCAGCAGGGAATATCGCATTGATGGTTGACCCAGAAGTGTTTGTTATCGGCGGAGGCGTATCAAGAGCCGGACAGATCCTTTTAGATGCGGTCAATGCACATTTTAAGAAGTATACATTTGGAAAAGCACAGGAGACAGGATTTGTACTTGCGACTCTTGGAAATGATGCTGGAATTTATGGTGCAGCTAGTCTGATGCTTTCATAAGATGAAGAGATTTGGAATCCTGTGATATACAGGATTCCATCTTACATTAATATTAAGAATGGAGAAATTATGGATACAAAGATTGATCAGTTAAAACAGATCATACCAGAAAAATATATTTTAAGACAGGAACCGATGAAAAATCATACAACATTCCGTATTGGGGGACCCGCCGATATTTTTGTGGCACCAGAGAATATGGAAGAGATCAAAGCGGTCAGTTGTTTTGCAAAAGAAGAGGGAATTCCATTATTTGTTTTAGGAAATGGAAGTAATCTTTTGGTTGCAGATGATGGAATGGACGGAATTGTTCTTCAGATTTACAAAAACTACAGTGGAATCGAAGTCCGTGGTAATGAACTTATCGTCAAAGCAGGAACTTTATTAAGTTCTACATCCAGAGCAGCACTCAATGAAGAATTAACTGGATTTGAGTTTGCAGGTGGAATTCCTGGAACATTTGGCGGAGCTGTCGTTATGAATGCTGGTGCATACGGTGGTGAGATGGTGCAGGTACTAAAAGAAGTGACAGTTCTTACAAAAGAAGGAGAGATCAAAACTCTGAAAGCAGAAGAATTAGAGCTTGGTTACCGTACAAGTAACGTTTTAAAGAATGAATACGTTGTCTTAGAAGGTGTGATCGCACTTAAGAAAGGAAATAAAGAAGAAATCAAAGCCAAAATGGATGAGTACGCATTGGCGAGAAAAACAAAACAGCCATTAGAATATCCAAGTGCCGGAAGTACATTTAAACGTCCAGAAGGATATTTTGCCGGAAAATTGATTCAGGATGCAGGATTAAAGGGATATCAGGTGGGAGATGCACAGGTATCTGAAAAACACAGTGGTTTTGTGATCAACCGTGGAAATGCTACAGCATCCGATGTTATGCAGTTGATCAGTGACGTGAAAGATAAAGTAAAAGAACAGTTTGGAGTTACGATGGAGCCAGAAGTCAAACGTGTTGGAAGGTTCTAAAAAGGAGCAGTACAGATGAGATTTGTAATTGTAACAGGAATGTCAGGAGCAGGAAAAAGCAGTGCATTAAAGACATTAGAAGATGCTGGATATTTTTGTGTTGATAATCTTCCAGTGGCTTTACTTGATAAATTTGCAGACATGTTGTTAGATGAAACTGCCAAGATTGAAAATGTTGCTCTTGGGATTGATATCCGTAATGGAAGAGGAATTGGCGAGTTAGCACACAAATTAAAAGAAATCGAGGCAGCGGGGATCAAGTATGAGATTCTCTATCTGAATGCAAGTAATCGTATTTTATTAAAACGCTATAAAGAGACAAGAAGAAATCATCCTCTGTCAAGAGATGGAAGAGTTGAGGATGGAATTGCAAAAGAGCGGGAGATCATGAAATTTCTGCAAGATCAGGCAACGTATGTGATCGATACTAGCCAGCTTCTGACAAGGGAGTTAAAAGAAGAGATCGATCGTATTTTTGTAGACGGAGAAGAAGGGGAACGATTCCAGATTGCAGTTGTTTCTTTTGGATTTAAACATGGGATTCCTGCGGATGTAGATCTGGTATTTGATGTCAGATTTCTTCCAAATCCATACTATGATCTGAATCTGCGACCATTAACTGGAAATGACAAACCAATTCAGGATTTTGTGATGAAGCATGAAGAATCTGTGGAATTTCTTGATAAGTTAGATGATATGATGAGATTCTTGATCCCAAATTATATTAAAGAAGGCAAGTATAATCTTGTGATCGGAATCGGATGTACTGGAGGAAAGCATCGATCTGTTACGATCACCAATAAATTGGCAGAGAGATTAAAACAACTGCCATATTCTGTCAAAGTAGAGCATAGAGATATTATGAGGTAGGCAATGTCATTTTCAAGTAATATTAAAGAGGAATTATCAAGAAATGAAACCGGTGCCAGACACTGTAAGATTGCGGAGATCGCAGGATTCTTACGTTTTGGAGGGAATATCAGTCTGGAGCCAGAACATTATGAGATTCAGATCCAGACGGAGACGGTATCTGCTGCGAAACGTTTTTATAAACTTATCAAAGATGTGTTTGATATTCATGCGAAGATTGATGTTGGACGAAACGAATTTTTAAAAAGAAGTCGAAATTATACGATAAGTGTTGACAAGCATAAGGATTGTGTTTTAATATTGAAAGCAGTGAAACTTTTAGATTCCAAAGAATTTGGACTTGTTTTACAGAACACATGTTGTAAGCGGGCATATATTCGAGGGGCTTTTCAGGCAGCTGGTTCCATGAGTGATCCAGAGAAGAATTATCATTTTGAAGTTGTATCTACTAATGTACAGACAGCAGAACAATTAAAAGAGGTCTTGAATTTTTTTGATTTAGATGCTAAAATTGTCTTGCGTAAAAAGTACTACGTGGTATACATGAAAGAAGGATCAAAGATTGTAGATGTGTTGAATATTATGGAAGCACACGTCGCATTGATGGAGCTGGAGAATGTAAGAATCCTGAAAGATATGCGTAATAAAGTAAACCGTCGTGTCAATTGCGAGACAGCGAATATTAATAAGACGGTTTCAGCCGCAGTCAAGCAGGTGGAAGACATTGAATATATTGATAAGCACAAAGGCCTCCGTTTTTTAGATCAAGGGTTGCAGGATATTGCAAGATTACGTCTGGAACACCCGGAAGCTACACTGAAAGAACTTGGAGATATGCTAGAACCGCCAGTAGGCAAGTCTGGTGTGAACCACCGGTTAAAGAAGATCGGCCGAATTGCGGAAGAGATAAGATTGGGAGGACAGGAATGATTTCAAAGAACGTCAAAGTGGAAGTAGCCTTAAGAGAAGAAGACAGACCAATAGCTTTTCTTGTACAGATGGCGAGCCAGTTTGAGAGCAAGATTTTATTCGAGACAGGGAATAAGCAAGTCAATGTAAAGAGTATGATGGGAATGATGAGTCTTGGATTAGACTTAGATCGTTTAGAGGATTTAACAGTCGTAGCTGACGGTGTCGATGAAGAAGAAGCAATCAGCAAGATTGAATATTATCTTACAAAAGGAGCATAGATACACATATCTGTGCTTTCATATATGCCGAAATAGCTCAGTTGGTAGAGCACTTCACTCGTAATGAAGGGGTCGCCGGTTCAAGTCCGGTTTTCGGCTTACATAACAAAGGATCAGGCAAATGCCTGATCCTTTGTTTGATTTGTATTAACCACCAAAATAAGAAAAATGCATATAATCTCTGCGGGATCCCCACAATCCACGATGAAAACCATATTTCTCGAGGATTTTAACCAATTTACAGTTCAAAGGAATTGAATAACGATTCTTCTTAGGTTTCCAGAAGGAACCAGCCAATACCTTTTTACCCTGGATCATATAGTTTTCATTGGAGTTAATATCAAAAGCTAATCCCTCACAATGTTCAGAACTGGAATTCTTACCACGCCAGCTGTAGCACCCGATCTCATGGATAGGGAAACGTTCTTTGCTCTTGTAGATTTCCTTAAACATTTCTTTGATAGAAGGTGCAAGCCCTTTGTTTACAGTGATACGGAATTTTCTTGTATATTTTTTCTTACCTTTCTTATCCCATACTTTTACTGTGATCGTTTTCATATGTTTCTTTGCCTGCTTAGCACTCTTATAGTCAGCATAATAAGACTTCCCAAAAGCACGGCGGCAGCGACTTTCATAAGATTCGTCTGCATAAGAATAGTAATCACAGTATTTTAGATAAGGTGTCGTTGGACCATACAGTTTACCGCCATTAAAGTTCTTATATGCCTGAATTTTGTAGTAATAAGCAGTTCCGTTTGTTAATTTCGTATGAGTATAAGATAAGTTGTTTCGACTTGTGAAAGTCTTTAATTTTGTGTAATTTCCATCTTCCTTTTTGGAATAATATACGATATACCCATCAGCCTCATCATTTTTTGCCCATGTGATCGTATTGATCTTTTTTTTCTTGGAAGAAGCACTTTTTACTTTTGTACCATTGATCGTAACCTGACAAGAAATATAATTAGAAAAATCCCCATAAAATGTTTCATCAATATATGTAGTGTATGGACGGATCTTGTAATAATATATTTTCCCTAGTTCAAGATTTTTTTGCGTATATGTTTGGAAAGATTCGTCATCATCATCGTACCACCGAGAACTTCTACTTTCATTAGATACAGTTTGGACTAACTCATAATTTCTATCAGGAGAAACACTTCGATAAATTTGATAACCATCACAATCATCGGATGCTTTCCATTTAACAGTAATACTATGCGAATTTCCAGTGCTGGCTTCCAAAGAAGAAGGAGCTGGCAATGGATTAATAATACATTTGCCTGCATAAGTGGTTACAGTTTTATATCCCTCATTATCTTCATAAGAAGCTTCTAATTTGTAATAATAAGGAACACCTTTTGCAACATAGGTGTTTGTATAGGAATTGCCAGATACGGTATTTTCATAGCGATAAGAACCGTTTGGGGAAGTCGCTGAATAAATATCTACTTTAGAATAAGAAACTCCATCAGGTGCCTTCCATTGTATGGTTATATCATTACCATTTAATCTATAATAAGTAATAATTGGTGCAGCATTTTGATTTTCATTGGCAGAAACCTTCTTACCAAAGACAAAAAAACAGCTAAACATTAAAATAAATACCAAAAATCTGCATAGATTCCTAAAAATTTGTTTTTTCAATTTATATTCCCCTTTCTTCATATATATTCTATACGATTTCATTATAACATAAAAAAACCACAGTAATGCAAAAATCAATGAAAAATGCATACTGTGGTTTTTAATATTCTATTTTAGCTTACAAGTGTCGATACAGTAAATAGTATCTACTGATCCAGGAAACTAAATCTCAAATAAATCACTATAAGCTTTCAGTGCTCCATCAGTTTCATGTGCAAGTACACGTTTTGCAAGTACTTTACCAAGCTGAACACCTTCCTGGTCAAAGCTGTTTACATTCCAGATGAATCCCTGGAACATGATCTTGTTCTCGAAATGAGCTAACAGAGATCCAAGTGATTCAGGTGTTAACTGATCTCCGATGATGATACTTGATGGACGTCCACCTTCGAATTTCTTGTTGTTGTTTTCATCATCTTTACCACATGCGAAAGCAACGATCTGAGCTGCAACGTTAGCACATAACTTCTTCTGGCTTGTGCTTCCTTCGATCACAACATCTGTAGCAAGCTGGCTGTCTTTGAATCCAACGAACTGTAAAGGAACGATGTCAGTTCCCTGATGTAATAACTGATAGAAAGAATGCTGTCCATTTGTACCAGGTTCTCCAAAGATGATAGGTCCTGTTACATAATCTACAGGTTCACCAAAACGGTTTACAGATTTACCATTAGATTCCATGTCACACTGCTGTAAATGTGCTGGGAAACGGCTTAATGCCTGAGAATATGGTAAAACAGCTGTTTCAGGATATCCCTGTACATTTCTTTCATAAACACCGATCAGGGCATCTAATAAGTCAGGGTTTGCTTTGATGTCTTTGTTAGTAGCAAGCTTGTCTTCTTCAGCCATACCATCAAGGATTCTTGCAAAGACGTCTGGTCCAAATGCAAGTGAAAGGATCACTCCACCTACAGAAGATACAGAAGAATAACGTCCACCGATAAAGTCATCCATGAAGAATGCAGCAAGATAATCATCACTCTTAGCTAAAGGAGAAGTCTCACTTGTTGCAGTTAACATATGTTTAGAAGGATTTAATCCAGCTTTTACTAAAGCATCTTTAACGAAAGCTTCATTTGTTAATGTCTCTAATGTTGTTCCAGATTTAGATACAACGATAAATAAAGAACGGGAAACATCGATAGAATTTAAAACAGCAGCTGCATCATCAGGGTCTACGTTACTGATGAATTTTGCTTCCATTTTAGCGCATCCGTTTGTCTTAGCCCAGTTTTCAAGAGCGATATATAAAGCACGAGGTCCTAGATCACTACCACCGATACCGATCTGAACAACTGTAGTGAATGTTTCACCAGCTTCATTTGTGATCTCACCAGCATGTACTTTGTTTGCAAAGTCAGCTGCTTTTTTCTGCTGTTCAACGTAGAAATCACGTTTGTTGACACCATCAACGATAACGTCTTTTCCAAGCTGTCTGCGGGCTAAATGATGAAGAACAAGTCTCTGTTCTCCTGTGTTGATGATCGCTCCGTTGTATAATTCTTCGAATTTGTCAACTAACTGATGTTCATCAGCTAATTCAGCTAATACATCAAGAACTTCATCATCTACCTGTTTTGCAGCGTAGTTAAAGCTTAAACCAGAAGCCATAGGTGCAGAATATTCAGCGACACGTTTCGCACCGTTTTCACCTGTCATAGCTTCTTTGATGTCTACATGATCTTTAAGATCTTTGAGTTTAGCATAAGATGTTAAAGTATCAAGATTGTTCCATGTTACCATAAATAAATCCTCCTTAAGTCCATATAAATATAAAATGAAAGATATAAGGAAATGCAGATACAAATGGGTATCTGCACGCACTAATATCATAGAATAATTATACAAAAAAAACGCTGTAAATGCAATCTGAAATGGGACTAAGTATTAACTCATTTTATGAATTTTTGCTAACAGTAATGATGAGACCAACTGGACGTTTTATGGTTCCATTACCAAGATAGCTGTCAGAAGAAATATCATGAGACAGATCAGTTTCCCAAAGCTGATAGTCATAAGTACGATCTAAAACATAGATATTTAAATTAGCACCGTTTTCTGAGGAAAGTTTAAAAGTTTCATTCATATTTGATCTGTTTGAGACAGAAAAACCATATGCAGATGTTAAACATGATTCTAATGCCGCATTTTTTCCAGATACAGATACGATATTTGAGAAATCATAAGTTGTTGTTACAGATTCTTTGATCGACTGAGCTAAAGAAGTATCAGCAGTGATTGATCTTACATAAGAAACTTGATCTTTGTATCCTTTTTTCTTTACAGAATAGTTCGCAAGTCTTGTATCAACGGGAACTTCATTATTCTGACCATCTGCATCGTTCACAGAATAATTATTGACTGGAATGTATACGATCTTGCTTGTCTTATCAGAATCTTTTAAACCATAAGTGGAAATGATCTTCTTCACATCAGAGGATTTTGTGAATTCTGTATTGGAATGATAATCAGTTAAAGTTGTTGTTTTGGCAGATGCTACGATCTGTGTTGGTTTTTTATAAGTTGTGTTTGAGCTTACTCCAGTTGTACCGACACCAGCTGCGAGAGCAACAGCGATGGCAGCACCCATGATATTTTTTATCATATATATTCTTGATTCCTTTCGTGTGATTGTAAGTATTTATCTTCATTTTTTAAAATTGGCTACATTATAAATACAATATACAATCCAAGTCAAGCAAAATTCGAAGATTCAGCGTTTTGCGTAATAAAACAACATTAAATAGGAAGTCTTTTGTGAAATTGTTTTTTTGGTTTTAAATATTGCCAAGCTATGGTACAATAAACTTTTGTGAGTCAAAATATATAGAAAAGAGGAAAGTAATTTGGAAAATAGAGAAAAATTTTCATCTAGAATTGGATTTCTTTTGATCTCGGCTGGTTGTGCGATCGGCTTGGGAAATGTGTGGAGATTTCCATTTATCACAGGACAATACGGTGGAGCTGCATTTGTATTGATCTATCTGTTCTTCCTGATCATTCTAGGGCTGCCGATCCTTGTTATGGAATATGCAGTCGGAAGAGCCAGTCAGAAGAGTATTGCAAGATCCTTTCAGGTGTTAGAACCGAAAGGAACAAAATGGCATTGGTACAGTTATGTTGGTATGGCTGGAAATTATCTATTGATGATGTTTTACACGACAGTAGCAGGATGGATGATCAGCTATTTCTTTAAGATGTTAAAAGGAGACTTTGTTGGGAAAAATCCAGCACAGGTAGAAAATACTTTTGGAACAATGCTGTCAGATCCAAAGGCACAGATCTTCTGGATGTTAGTAGTTATTGCATTGGGATTTTTAGTATGTTCTCTTGGTCTTCAAAATGGAGTAGAGAAGATCACAACAGTTATGATGTCATGTTTGTTTATCGTAATTCTGGTATTGATCGCAAGGAGTGTAACTTTAGATGGAGCCTCTGCAGGATTAAAATTTTATCTGATCCCAGATTTTGCAGCAGTGAAGAAACAAGGTGTGATGACGGTCGTATCCGCAGCAATGGGACAGGCATTCTTTACACTAAGTCTTGGAATAGGGGCGATCGCAATCTTTGGAAGTTACATTGACAAGAGCCGAAGACTGACAGGAGAAGCAATCAGTGTGGCAATTCTTGATACGTTAGTAGCATTAATGGCAGGACTGGTGATCTTTCCAGCATGTTTTGCATTCGGAGTAAATCCAGGAAGCGGACCAAACTTAGTATTTATCACACTGCCAAATGTATTTAACGAAATGCCAGGAAGCAGGATCTGGGGAGCGATGTTCTTCTTATTTATGAGCTTTGCGGCACTATCAACGATCATTGCAGTATTTCAGAACATCTTGTCATTTGCACAAGACCTATGGGGATGGAGCCTTAAGAAAGCAATCGTATTTAATGCAGTACTCATTATTGTGTTATCCTTGCCATGTGCTTTAGGATTTAACGTATGGAGTTTTATTCAGCCACTAGGAGCAGGAACAACGATTCAGGATTTAGAGGACTTCATCGTAAGCAACAATATCCTTCCAATAGGATCTCTGATCTATCTGTTATTCTGCGTTACAAAATACGGATGGGGATGGGACAACTTTATGAAAGAAGCCAACGAAGGAAAAGGAATCAAATTCCCAAAATGGCCACGTATTTACATTACTTATATATTACCATTGATCGTTTTGTTTATCCTTGTGCAGGGGTACATAGAGAAGTTTTAATTTGTAGAGTTGGCCAACTTTAGATTTCGAGTATATGATAAAAAATAAATAAACGATCGGAAGAGCAGCTAGAGAATTTTCCTCACGTTTTTTACAGATCGCTGATCC